>ERZ1034946.32-NODE-32-length-143512-cov-133.700356_pt1 | contig 143512 bp, 145 predicted proteins | sample MGYA00520591_ERZ1034946 | MGnify/ENA primary metagenome ERZ1034946 (study PRJEB33766, sample SAMN09781753) | gut metagenome | biome: gut microbiome | host: Homo sapiens | place: Madagascar | study: EMG produced TPA metagenomics assembly of the PRJNA485056 data...
AGTTTTTTCTTCTCCATATACGGGAACTCTCTATCAAATGCCTCTGCTTCCTTTTAAGCTCCGGTGCAATACAGATCGGTCCCATAGTCATAATGGGAATATGTGATTTCTTCCAATTCAGATAACTGTCCTAAAATATACTCTAAGTATTCCTTGTTTGAAGCCATAATTTCTCCTTAAATTCTTATTTATATGATTCTACAACTGGAATTTAACGATTCCATACCATTACGAATTCTTTTTCGTCTGTATTGTTATCTGTGTTTTCGGATTGAATGACAAATTCTTCTCGCAGATAAAATTGAATAGCCTTCTTATTCTTCTGATAAACGCTTAATCTTAGTGTGGATTTACCTTCTTTAGCATGATTTAACAGTTGCTTTCCGATTCCTTTTGATTGTACTGCTTTTCTCACAAAAATGCCTTCAATGTAGTTATCGTTCATTCCAATGAATCCGGCTATCTGCTTTGTGCAATCATCTTCATATACATATATTTTTGCAAGTGGTATCATTTCTTTTACTGTATCAAAATTGCTCTGCCAATAATCCGAAGATATAAAACTGTGTGTCTGAATATTCGTATTCAGCCATATTTGCATCACTGCATCTATATCACCATCAACATATTTCCTAATCACTTCTTCACCTCAAATATCCGCTGTTATGTCGCTTCTTTTTTCTCTCTGCTTCTGAGCTTCCTTCCCAGATAGCGAAAAACATGTTTCCGATACTCTCTATATGAATCTCCATAGTTTTCTGTAAGATACCGCTCCTCCTGTAATATCTGCAAATGCAGCATGATAATAGCAAATACAGATACTGCAAGCATTGATAGATTAAAATACATCAACAGCAGCCCTATATACATAAAATCAAAACCTAAAAATGCCGGGTTCCGGCTATAACGATAAATTCCTGATGTGACCAGTTCTGTTCTATCCTTATCAGGTATTCCTGCTCTCCAGCTATCCTTCATACAAAGAACAGAAGTCAGAAATATCAGGTCACCTAACATCCCTATGCAAAAACCGGTAAACCTTGCGTTTGCAGGCATATGATTCCACCCCAATATCATGGACATTATCTGAATAACGGGAGCAGCAAGAGTTGCAATACTCATCAACACTTCTACTCTATGTACGGATTTTTCTTTCACTCTTCCTATCTGATGTGTCTGTATTCCATGTCGCTTCTGCGATATCATCTTGGCAAAATAGATGGCATAAAATACTGCAATTACAATCATCGCCAACCATGCATATGGCAGATTTTCTTCTATTGGATATTTCATGTTTTATCCGTCCTTTCCGATGCCTGCATTGTCCAATACTGAATCCCCCAATGTTCAAAATCCCACTCCTCCATGTAGACATTGCACTCATAATCAATGTAGTAAAGTGTTCCATCACACGGTACAAAGTTGGTGGGATAGTAATCGATGTTCAGACCAGCCGGGTACAAGCGAGCACACATCTCCTGTACCTGCACAAGCCAGTCGGATTTCATCTGTCCTGTCTTAAGCAGCTCCGCAACCGTTTTTCCGGCAATGTATTCTTTCAAAATGCGCTCTTGCTGGGTGTCTACTTCCAGAAGCCGGGGCATGGGGATACCGAGCTTATGCAACGTTTCATAGTCCCTCAGCTCAGAGTTTAGCTTATCGCCGAAGGTGTAGTATTCACAAGGTTCATGGTGGATCTGTTTCAGAACATATTGCGTTGTTTCATCAGTCACAAGATAAGAATAACCGCCTTTTCCTTTCCCTAGGAGCTTGATCACGCGAAATTCTACGTCATTTACCGTCATTGTATCATCCATCAATTGGTTTGTGTTCTCCATAATTCCCTCCCTAAACTTGAAACTGTCTCTATGTATTCATTCTAACCATTTCTTTTACGATTTCTGATTAACCGGTTAATATCAGCTGCTGTTTTCATACTAACTCCAAAATCCACCATATGCCACACTATTTTTCCAAACAGAATAAATACCGCATAAATCGCCGCATCTATCGGGCTAAGCCAAAAATGCCAGCAATACTCTGTCTCTTTTTTCAGGTATGCATTCATGCATTCCAGGTACGCCTCTTTTGATACTCCCCATTTGCTGTGAAACCATTCTGCCGCCTGTTCCTTGACTGCCGGCATTTCTCTTAATGTAACATATTGATATAGTCTCTGTGAAAGTTCTATCTCCTCATCATCTTCCTCACCGGTTTCCACAAATCCCGCTTTATGATAAAGTTCTAATGCCACTTGATTATTTTTATTACATGTAAGTGTTACTCTGTTGAAATCACCAAATGGTTTTGTTTTTATGTACTCCAGCACCAATCGCAAAGCTGCACTTCCGTACCCTCTTCCCTGTCTGGAAGCATCTATCATCATATGCCAGATATTCCTACATATCTTATATACGGTTTTATTTTGCCGATAATTCCTCCAGCAATATCTTTTTCAATTTCTGTGCAGCTGTACTCATAATGCGTTTGGAATCGTATACCATACAGACATATCGTTCCGGCACTTGATCACGTAGCGGAAACGACACAATTTCGCCTTTTTGTATCGCTTCACTTGCCATCGTCTCTGGCAGGAATGCCAGTCCAAGTTCGCTTTTGACCAATGGCAGAATCTGATCGGTCGTTGCCGCTTCAATGTCTGGAACAAGTTCGATTCCATATGTCAGCATCCATTCGTGATAAAAGCGATATGTTGCCGTCCCCATTTCCAGACAAATGAACGGATATTTCTTCACCTCTTCCACTGACAAAGGTGCTTCTGCTAATCCCGCAAAAGTTTTTCCACCGACTAATATCTCTTTAAATTCCTGCAAATGAATTGCTTTCAACGGTGCCTCCAGATTCGTCGGTGTTGTCACTACAGCAAAATCAATTTCTCCGTTGCGCACGGAATGGATTGCTTGCGGTGTTGAATGATTATAAATCTTCAACCGCACCCCTGGATAAGACATATGAAATCTCCGAAGACGATCCAGCAGATAGACATTGAGCGCCGTCTCACTCACACCGATTGCGATGCTTCCATGTTCTAAAGCCGCACTGTCGGATAATTCTTCCTCCGCCAATTGAAACTGTTTCATTGCAGCGGAAACTCTTTCATACAGACGCTCTCCCTCCGGTGTCAGATGTACTCCACGATTTGTACGCACAAAAAGCATGCAGTTCACTTCGTGTTCCAACGAATTCATAGCACGTGTAATGTTTGGCTGACTATTATTGAGAGCATGTGCCGCCTTTGTGAAATTACCGTATTTTGCAACATAGTAGAAGATTTTATAATATTCAAGATTAACGTTCATCCCCGTCCTCCTGATATGTCAAATTATTATTTTTATTATATCAATGATACCTTTTACTTATTTCTGACATAAAATTATAATCCCTTTAGGAAAGAAAAACAACAAGGAGATGTTCTTATGTCATTAGTATTACCGCGTGAAAAAGAAGTAGAAAAAATTTTTTCAAGAATCCTTTCATCCAGAGAATCCTGCGAAAGACTTCTCGAAACCTTTTACGGACATATGAGTGAAGAAAACCGTTACATCGATAATGATCCGCAGCACTTTGCGGAAGTTCTCTTAAATGCATACAAAAACGGCGATGTAAGTGCCCTGTTATTGGAGATCTGCAATCGCAGTATGTTTGATCTGCTGAAAGAATGCTACCTGATTCCTAAGCGTTTTCATGGTAAAGCCGGCAATAATCCCGTACTTCTTACCGATGCCGATGGTGAACTTGCGGAAGGACGAACGGAACTTGTTCCTAAGCATGAATATAAGAAATTTCAGGAAATCTATCAAGCTCATTCTGCTGCTCCGCGCTCCAAGCTCTATCTTGCAGATGGCTATGATCTGGTTCGCTATTACACCCATGACATGAATATCTGTGAAAAGAAAGAAAACAAAGAACGGGGCATTCTGGTTCTCTATGCATTACCAGATACAAAAAAACTGAATTTAACTGAGGCGCAGGCATACGATGTCATTTGGTCTACCTTTCAGCAAATCCAGAAAGAAGCCTTTTCTGCAATCGTCTATTATGGACAGGAAACCGGATGTCGATCCGGCAAATCTTTCGATGAACTCGGAGTGCTTCTTCCGATCCACCAATTTGAAAGCCAGATGCTGCACCATCTGTCGGTAATCGACGGACTGGTTCTCTCCTGTCGCGAAGAAATGATCAAAGTTGCCGGAACTGACAGCCTGGATCTGTGATAAGAGGTGCCGCATGCATATGGAAAAGCAACCTCTTCAGATCAAAAAAAATCATATGGATATTCTTTGGCACGAATATGCCGATAAGAATGATAACACCCCGATCACCAAAGCTCCTCTCCCTGCCAAAGCGTCCATTATCGGGCGCGTAGGCATTATGATGCTCGCATGTGGAACCGGAGCCTGGCGTGTAAGAAGTTCGATGAATGAACTTTCAGAACTGATGCACATTACATGTACCGTCGATATCGGGCTTATGTCGATCAATTACACCTGCTTTGATGGCGAAGACAGTTTCAGCCAGTCTTTGTGTCTGACCAATACCGGAGTAAATACTTCCCAGTTAAATCGCCTGGAGAAGTTCGTATTACATTTCTCAGAACGTGAGATTACGCAAAGTTGTGAAAAAATTCATTCTGCATTAGATAAAATTGAGGAAATTCACGGTCTGTACACACCACCAAAGCTTGCTATCGCGGCAGCGCTGGCCTGCGGTGCCTTCACTTTTCTGCTTGGTGGCGGTCTTGTAGAAATGCTTTGTGCCTTTGCCGGTGCCGGCATCGGAAATTATATAAGATGTAAATTATCAAAGCATCATTTTACTTTGTTCCTGTGCATTATGACTTCCGTTTCTGCTGCCTGCCTGACTTACACAGGTCTGCTCAAATTACTGGAACTCATTTTCGCAGTCAACCTGCAACATGAAGCCGGTTACATCTGTTCCATGCTGTTCATCATACCGGGATTTCCGTTTATTACAAGTGGAATTGATCTTGCCAAGTTAGATATGCGTTCCGGAACCGAACGGCTTACCTATGCACTGATTATTGTAACCGTTGCGACAATGACCGCATGGATTCTTGCCATGCTGCTCGGATTAAAACCAATCGCATTCCTGCCCCTGAAACTTGTGTTGTGGCAATGGATTCTGCTGCGATTGATTTTCAGTTTCTGCGGTGTATTCGGCTTCTCTATTATGTTCAACAGTCCGATCCAGCTGGCCACCGCTGCCGGTCTGATTGGTGCCGTATCAAACACACTTCGTCTTGAACTGATTGATCAGCTCACGCTGCCACCGGCCGCTGCCGCATTCATCGGAGCATTTATCGCAGGTATCCTCGCATCCACCTTAAAAGGTGTCGCCGGATATCCAAGAATCTCCCTCACGGTACCTTCCATCGTGATCATGGTTCCCGGTCTCTATTTGTATAAGGGATTTTACAACCTTGGAATTATGGCATTAACAGCTGCCGCATCCTGGCTTGCCTCTGCGTTACTCATTATCCTGGCATTACCGCTTGGATTGATTTTTGCACGTATTATAACGGATAAAACATTCCGGTATTGTACATGATGGCATTTAACTTTTCGGTCGCTATCATAACTTTCTTTCTAAGCCTTATTCACTTTGACATTTCTCGTACGCAAAAAGAGCCGCCCCTAACGCGCCACAGATCTGTGCCTCATCGCATATATATAATTTCGCTTTAAGTTTTTCTTCCAACGCATGCACAATCCCCGGATTCTTTGCCACTCCACCGGTCATCATGTATTCTCCAAAATCTTCCTTTCCCAGACGTGCGGCAAGCGCACCGACCTTCGATGCAACCGATACATTCAGTCCGTGAATGATATCTGCGACATCCTTATTCTGGGCGACAAGCGATACCACTTCTGACTCTGCAAATACCGTACACATGCTGGAGATCACAATATTTTCTTTCCAATCCAAACCTTTCACGCTCATCTCTTCCAGCGATAATCCGAGTGTTCTTGCCATCATTTCGAGGAATCTTCCAGTTCCTGCCGCACATTTATCGTTCATCAGAAAATTCGTTACGGCACCATGCTCATCAATGCTAATTGCCTTAATATCCTGTCCGCCGATATCAATTACCGTGCGGACATTCGGATTCAGATAATGTGCGCCTTTCGCATGACAGGTAATCTCGGTAACACTATCATCACCACTGTCAATGTACGCTCGTCCATATCCGGTCGTCACAATTCTCACAATATCTTCTTTTCTGATTCCAGCTTTCTCCACTGCCTGATCCAGACTTTTCTCTGCACTAAGCATAGCTCCACCGCCAGTCGGAATAATCATTGTAGATTTAATTTTCCCATTTTGATCAAGAATTACAACGTCCGTGCTCGTAGATCCGCTGTCAATTCCTGCCACATAATAGATGCCTGATGCCATCCTCTCTTTTGCCTCCTCACCGATTTTTTTGCCCGGATCTACAACGTCCGCACCTTCGATTGTCTCAGCGAATGCCTGAATTCGCGTCGATAATTGTCCCGCACTCTGGCTGGTAAAATCCGTCTCTATTTTCAGAAGTGGTACTTTTACATCCCGCTTGATACTCGCATATTCAAAACCATAATAATCACAAAATTTGATAGAGTGATAGATGATCCCCTTCAGATTCGGATCCAGGAAAAGCTGATTTCTTCTCGTATTATTATTCATCCGAAAACAAGGCATCTGCCCAAGCAAGGCCTCCGCGTACGCAAGAACCATCTGCTCCTCTTCGATATCTTCCCATTCCTCCGGAAGTGCTACAATTCTTCGCCCGCCAATGCAGGTCAGATTTTCTACGCGCATCTTGATATCTCTTCGGATCATCTCTTCCAACACGCTGCTTACCCGCACCCCCATGAGACCGATATACGGTTTCGTCTGCACTTTTCTCTCAGCAAACGCTTTAAGGAACAGCATCTTATCAAATCGTTTTCCAGTATAATTCTCATATTCTTGTTTTAGTTCCAGAATATTATGTGCAAATTTAACTTTTTCGCATTCATGATCTTCATGCGGGAGATCAAGCATATAGAGAAACTTGCATTTCTTCGTGCTTTTTACAATGTCATACACACGCCGCATGGAATCACAACAGTTCACCAGCACAAGATTCTCTACTTTTCCCTCCAGCACAGCCTGAATCACAGACTTGCCGAATCCACACAGATTCGCATGTGCAACACGATCTGATACATCAAAATTTTCCGGCATCTCTTCGAGGACAGCACATTCCTCGCCAAAACCTTTAAACAGTTCTATCGGCGTATATTTACAGACATAATGTATCATTTGACCTGTTCCTCCTTTAGCATCTCCATGAATGCCTGTAGTCTGGTCGACACCTGACCGTCGCTCGTATTTGCAGGATTACATCCGTCGCCATCAAGTACCATCGTCGGAATGCCATCATTTTCAAGTTCCCGCTTGATCAATGTGGATGCGCCGATCGTGCCTTTGCAGCCCCAGTGTGCAAACAGTATGCTTCCGTCCGCGTCTGTCAATCGGGCAAGCTTCTTCGCCTTCTCAATTCTTAGCGTCACACTTCCATTATAAATACAGTTTACCATTTTCTCTGCCATTGCCTCATAAGGATCCTCATGATGTGCCCTTTGGAATCCATCTGCGACAAAGTCACATGTGCGAATGTGCATCTGTCCGTTATAATTAAACAGTTCCTTAACTGGAGCCTGCAAAAAAGGCATCATATGCATCCACAACACATGCGGACCTTCCCCCTTCTTTGCCTGCTTCACATCCTCAAGAAGAAGTCTCGTATACTCCACCGACTCCTTGGTTCCTGCCATAAGATGACACATGAAAAGTGCATAGACTTCATTGGTCAGCGTCGTAACCGGATCATGTTCCCTGCGCAACGCCAACTGTGCCGCATAATAATCCGCAGCCTGATTACTATTATCAACCGCTTTCTTTACGGCCTCCTCCGTGATCTGTTTTCCTGTCATATCCTCTAAATATTTCTTTAGTTCCCGCAGTTGCTCCGCAACATACTGAATGGAATCTTCATTTTTCTCATAAGGAACATCAATATAGAACCCGGATAATTCCTGTTTCTGCTTCAGATACGGAAATGTCATCATATTGCCATCACAGGCAAGGTTTGTATAGACCATACATTTCGGCGCCGGAACTAGCCCCGCAAGCGAAGCCCCGAGAAATACTCTGTGATAAGAACACATCGTCTCCGGAAATCCTTCTTCCTCCGTCTTTCGCAAAAGTGGCTGCTCGCACTGCGTTCCCGCCAGGAAACACGACATCGCCTCCACCGAATACGGCGTCAATCCAGCCGCTGTCAAAAGTTCTCCCGGCACAAAAATGCTGACAAGGACCGCATCCTCCGGCTTCGACAGTGCATCGATCACACTCTGCATCACAACCCGCGCCACATACCGTCCGGATTTCGGCAGTCTCTTATCCGGGAAAAGGCATAATCGTTTTTCCTGAAGCCGATATCCAAGTAGAAGCAGCTTCCGCGCCTTATCTGCATCTTTCATGGATGTATTACCCACAAGTTCTCCAAATTTATTGATCAGATCCATTTTTCATTCATCCTTACTTCATTTGTTTCTCATAAAAAAGGAGAGGAGCACTTAGTCCCGATACTCCAATCCAAAATAATCCATATAAACCTTAAACCGATCCTGTGCCGTCAGGCAGGTATCCATCAGATATCCCTGCTCGCTCCTCCATTGTTGCAATCCACAATAATAAAATTGCTTAATATCATCCTCGATGATAAAAGGCGTTATTCCATTTCTCAGGCATTCCTTGAACATGATCAATCTTCCCACACGGCCATTTCCGTCCTGAAACGGGTGTATCTTCTCAAATTGATAATGAAACTCAATAATATCCCGCAATGTCTTTGTTTTGCCTAGATTGTATTCCGCCAACAGTTTTTTCATTTCTCGTGGCACATCCGCAGGTTTTACGGTCTCATTGCCCCCGACCTCATTCGCAAGATGCTTATAATCGCCAACCGCAAACCAATTTTTCCTGTTGTCAGAAGTACCTGTTTTCAACACATAGTGAAGCTGCTTGATAAAAGACTCGCTAAGTTTATAATTTGCAGAATCAATCACCATATCAATGCATTTAAAATGATTCGCTGTTTCCACAATATCGTCCACATTTACCGATTCATCCGTAATGCCAATCGTGTTAGTCTCGAAAATATAGCGTGTCTGATCATGCGTCAGACGACTTCCCTCCATATGATTCGAATTATAAGTGAGCTCTATCTGGATTTTATGATAAATTCCTCCATGCAGCCCCGATGTTTTCTCCATTTGCAGGCGCTTCAGTAAATCACTGGATGCCTTAGTGGTTCGTTGCTTTCTTAACGGTTTATCTGCTTCTTCAGGAATCTCCCAGACCTTACCCCTGCATATTGCCCCCGGTATTTTTCCTTCCGCACAATAATTCCTTACACTTCGATCGGACACGTCCCACTTTTTTGCAGCTTCTTTTACACTTATATACTTCATGCGTGCCTCCTAAAAATTGCCTCGGAATTATTATAAAGCAATCGGCAAAATATATCCACATTTTTCAAATCAAAAAGCGAATATATTTTGCCGATAGTGAAAATGGAGCCGAAAATTTTAGGGTTAAACTCTTACTACTGCGCAAATTTTTGACGCGCATCAGATTTTTGTTTTTCAATTACGTAGATACCGGATCAGTAAATAAAAAAGAAAATTAGCAGTAGTTTGTCCAATCAACAGGAAGCGGGATTTTTATGACGTATTTTTCCAACATACAACCATTCGGGACAATACCTTATATCCGGTATCGTCCGCTTGAACTCAAATCTGAGCGAGGAAAACCCGAATTTGCAACTTTACTGGATGGAGAGATATGAGTATCCCATCAGGCTCTCATCCACCTCATGCGCCACTTCTCTTCCCTCGCGGATTGCCCACACAACCAGTGACTGTCCACGATGCATATCGCCTGCGGTAAAGACATTCTTTACATTTGTAGCGTAATGTCCCTCTTCTGTAGCAACATTCGTTCTCTGATTGAGCTCCACTCCGAAAGCCTTCGCAATGTAATCCTCGGTTCCGAGGAATCCGGCTGCGATCAGAACAAGTTCTGCCGGAATCTTCTTCTCGGATCCGGCAACCTCTACCATATTTCTGCGTCCGGTTGCTTCATCCACCTTGCTCTCAAGGCTTACAATCGTAAGTCCATTCAGCTTTCCGTTCTTATCCTTGTGGAATTCCTTCACGGTTGTCTGATAGATTCTAGGATCCGTTCCGAAGCAGGCAATCGCTTCTTCCTGACCGTAATCATTCTTTAAAACCTTCGGCCACTCCGGCCAAGGATTGTTTGCTGCACGCTCAGTTGGTGGACAAGGCATCATCTCAAGCTGGGTAACGGATTTCGCCCCCTGACGGATTGCGGTTCCGACACAGTCGTTTCCGGTGTCACCGCCACCGATGATTACAACATTTTTGCCTTTTGCAGAAATGTATTTGTTATCCTTGAAGTTCGAATCCAGAAGACTCTTTGTCGTGCGGGAAAGATAGTCAACTGCAAAGTAGATGCCCTCTGCGTCTCTTCCTGCAACCTTAATATCTCTCGGATGCTTCGCACCACAGCAGAGGATTACACGGTCATACTGCTTCATAAGATCTGCAGCTTTCACATCAACACCGACGTTGCAGCTTGTAATGAATTTGACGCCTTCCTCTTTCATTACATTGATCTTGCGGTCAATGATCTGCTTTTCAAGCTTCATATTCGGAATTCCGTACATCAGAAGTCCGCCGACACGATCATCACGCTCATATACAGTAACCTCGTGTCCTCTCTGATTCAGCTGATCGGCTGCTGCCAGTCCGGAAGGGCCGGATCCGATGATTGCAACCTTCTTGCCGGTATGCACCTTCGGAATATGCGGACCTGCGTATCCCATTTTGTATGCCGTCTCGATAACACCATGCTCATTATCACGAACGGTTACCGGATTTCCCCAATGTCCGCATGTGCAGGCTTTCTCACATAAAGCCGGACAAACGCGTGACGTAAACTCCGGGAAGTTATTTGTCTTATGCAGTCTGTTGTATGCCTGCTGCCAGTTTCCGGTATATAGTAAGTCATTCCACTCTGGAACAAGATTGTGCAACGGACAGCCGGAAGTCATTCCGGCGATCGTCATACCTGACTGACAGAACGGAACACCGCAATCCATACAGCGTGCCGCCTGCTCGCGTTGCTTTTCCTTGGAAAGGAAGACATGGAACTCATTAAAATTCTTGATGCGTTCCTTAGGTTCCACCGAACGCGCTTCGGTTCTCTCATATTCTAAAAATCCTGTTGGCTTTCCCATCGTATTCTTCCCTCCTTATGCTCTCGTGCTGGCGTAAAAAGCCTCAATCTGTGCCTGCTCCGCATTCAGACCTTTCTCTTCCATCTGAACGATTGCCATCTGCATACGGTTATAATCATATGGAATGACCTTCTTGAACTTCGGCAGATACTCACTGAAGTTATCAAGAATCTCTTTACCCTTCTCGGAATTGGTCAGTGTTACATGTTCACTGATCATATCCTTGAGTTCCAAGACATCGTATTTATTCGTTACTTCCTCTGTAAATACCATCGACTTGTTCGTGCGCATATACAGATCGTTGTCCTCATCAAGTACATAAGCGATTCCACCGCTCATGCCGGCTGCAAAGTTCTTTCCGGTTCTACCGAGGATTACGACACGACCACCGGTCATGTACTCACATCCGTGATCACCGACACCCTCAACAACGGCTGTCACACCGGAGTTACGAACACAGAAACGTTCACCTGCGACACCATTGATGAATGCCTTACCACTTGTCGCGCCATACAAAGCAACGTTACCGATGATGATGTTCTCATCCTTCTTGTACGTTACACCAGCTGGTGGATATACGATCAGCTTACCACCGGATAAACCTTTTCCAAAGTAATCATTGGAATCTCCGACAAGTTCCAGTGTCAGTCCCTTCGGGATAAAAGCACCAAAGCTCTGTCCTCCGGCACCGTTACACTTAACGATATAAGTATCATCATCGAGTGTATCATCGTATGCTTTTGTAATTTCAGATCCGAAGATCGTACCAAGCGAACGGTTCACATTGGTTACTTCAGTATCGATCATTCTCTTCTGTTTCTTCTCCAAAGCCGGCATCAACTGCTTCATCAGAACATTCATATCCTTCGTCTTGTCAAGTTCGAAGTCATATACCTGCTTCGGATCAAAGATCACCTTCTGCTTTGTTCCAGCAAATGGGTTATTTAAAATATTATCAAGATTTAATTTTGACTCTCTTTCCGATAAATCCTCACGGACTTTCAGGAAGTCACTACGTCCAACAAGTTCATCCACAGTACGGCAGCCAAGCTTTGCCATATACTCACGAAGTTCCTCTGCGATAAAACGCATGAAGTTCTCAACATACTCAGGCTTTCCTGCAAAACGCTTACGAAGCTCAGGGTTCTGTGTTGCAATACCTGCCGGACAGGTATCCAGATTACATACACGCATCATCACGCATCCCATCGTTACAAGCGGAGCGGTTGCAAATCCAAATTCCTCGGCACCGAGACAAGCAGCGATTGCTACATCCTTACCACTCATCAGCTTACCGTCTGTCTCAATACGAACCTTGTTACGAAGTCCGTTCATGATCAGTGTCTGATGGGTTTCTGCAAGACCAAGCTCCCAAGGAAGTCCTGCATTGTGGATGGAACTGCTTGGTGCAGCACCAGTACCTCCATCGTATCCGGAGATCAGTACAACCTGCGCACCCGCCTTGGCAACACCGGCTGCGACGGTTCCGACACCAGCTTCTGATACAAGCTTAACCGAGATTCTGGCGTCACGGTTTGCATTTTTTAAATCGAAAATTAATTGTTCCAGATCCTCGATCGAATAGATGTCATGGTGTGGTGGCGGAGAAATCAACGATACACCCGGAGTAGAAAGTCTTGTCTTTGCAATCCATGGATATACCTTCTTGCCCGGCAGGTGTCCACCTTCACCAGGCTTTGCCCCCTGTGCCATCTTAATCTGGATCTCCTGCGCACTGGTTAAGTAGCGGCTGGTAACACCAAATCGGCCGGATGCAACCTGCTTGATTGCAGAACAACGATTCTTGCCGTCCGCACCGATTGTCAGACGATCCTTATCCTCACCACCTTCACCGGTGTTGGACTTACCATGCAGATGGTTCATCGCGATTGCAAGTGTCTCATGCGCTTCCTTTGAAATGGAACCATATGACATCGCACCAGTCTTGAAACGCGTTACGATGGAATCCACACTCTCAACTTCCTCGAGCTTCACGCCTTTCTTCGGATAATTGAAATCCATCAGTCCACGAAGATTCGTGTGCTTCTGCTCCTCATCCACAAGATCGGTATACTGCTTGAACATCTCGTAATCACCACGCTGTGTGGACTGCTGCAGGAGATGAATCGTTGCCGGATTGTACAGATGCGCATCGGCACCGCTTCTCATCTTGTGACGTCCCTTACTGTCAAGCGTGACATCCGTCTCAAGTCCGAGTGGATCATATGCTGCAGAATGTAAGGTGTTGACATCATTTTCAATATCTTTAATTGTAATTCCGCCGATACGGCTGACCGTATTGGTGAAGTATTTATCAATAACCTCTTTGTTGATACCGATTGCCTCGAAGATCTTAGATCCCTGGTAAGACTGAATCGTAGAAATACCCATCTTAGCAGCGATCTTAACGATACCGCTGATGATTGCATGGTTGTAATCATCGATTGCTGCGTAATAATCCTTGTCGAGCATGTGCTCATCCACGAGCTGCTTAACCGTATCCTGTGCAAGATAAGGGTTGATTGCACTCGCACCAAAACCAAGCAATGTTGCAAAGTGATGTACTTCACGAGGCTCGCCAGACTCAAGGATCATAGAAAGTGAAGTACGCTTTTTCGTCTTAACCAGATACTGCTGCAATGCAGATACGGCAAGGAGTGAAGGAATTGCAACATGGTTGTCATCCACATCCCGATCGGAAAGGATTAAAATATTTGCGCCATCTCTGTATGCACGGTCTGCCTCAATATAAAGACGCTCTACCGCTTTTTCCAGGCTGGTGTTCTTATAATATACGATGGAAATCGTCTCAACCTTGAATCCTTCCACCTTCATACTGCGGATCTTCATGAGGTCCGTGTTGGTCAGGATCGGATTGTTGATACGAAGTACCTTACAGTTTTCCGGCTTCTCCTCGAGCAGGTTTCCGGCAGCTCCAATATATACGGTCGTGGAAGTAACCACTTCCTCACGAATCGAATCGATTGGCGGGTTCGTTACCTGCGCGAACAACTGCTTAAAGTAGTTAAAAAGCGGTTCACGGTTTCCGGATAACGCAGCGAGCGGCGTATCGGTACCCATCGCAGAAGTTCCTTCGATTCCGTTCTTCGCCATCGGCAGGATGGAATCTTTGAGCGATTCGTATGTGTAACCGAATGCTCTCTGCATTCTCTGACGCTCCTCCTTGGTGTACTCTGGAACACGCTCATTCGGGATCTTAAGATCCTTTAACATAACGATGTTGCGATCCAGCCACTCACCGTAAGGACGCTTGCCTGCGTATTTCTCCTTTAACTCATCATCGTCGATCACGCGTCCCTGAATGGTGTCAACAAGAAGCATCTTACCAGGTCTTAAACGATCCTTTGTCACAATCTTGGTCGGATCAATGTCAAGTACACCAACCTCGGAAGAAAGGATCAGATAATCATCGTCTGTAATATAGTAACGGGATGGACGAAGTCCGTTACGATCAAGCACTGCACCCATCATATCTCCATCGGAGAAAAGGATGGAAGCCGGTCCGTCCCAAGGCTCCATCATCGTTGCATAATACTGATAGAAGTCCTTCTTCTTCTGGCTCATGATGGAATTGTTTGCCCAAGGCTCCGGAATCATGACCATGACTGCCAGCGGCAGCTCCATTCCTGACATAACAAGGAACTCTAATGTATTATCAAGCATTGCAGAGTCCGAACCTTCGGTATTGACAACCGGAAGAACCTTCTGGAACTCTCCGCGAAGTTTTCCGCAAGCCATCGTCTCCTCGCGGGCAAGCATCTTATCTGCATTACCGCGGATGGTATTGATCTCACCGTTATGTACAATGAAACGGTTCGGATGCGCTCTCTCCCAGCTTGGATTTGTGTTCGTTGAGAATCTTGAATGTACGGTTGCAATCGCAGATTCATAATCCTCATCCTGCAGATCCGAGAAGAACTGACGCAGCTGCTCAACTAAAAACATTCCTTTGTAAACAATCGTTCTGCTTGATAAAGAAGCAACATAACTATCATCGTTCGACTGCTCGAATACCCGGCGTGCCACGTACAGCTTGCGATCGAAATCAAGACCTTTCCCCACATCTTCCGGTCTCTTTACGAAAGCCTGCATGATACAAGGCATACAGTCTCTTGCCTTATCGGAAAGCTTGTCCGGATGAATCGGCACTTCTCTCCATCCAAGGAACTCCATACCTTCCTTCTCGACAATGACCTCGAACATCTTCTTCGCCTGATTCTTCTTCAGTTCATCCTGCGGGAAGAAAAACATTCCGACACCGTAATCTCTCTCCTCTCCCAGCTCGATTCCAAGAGGACGTAATGCTTTCTTGAAAAACTTGTGAGAAATCTGAAGAAGGATACCAACACCGTCTCCGGTCTTTCCATCTGCATCTTTTCCGGCTCTGTGCTTTAAGTTCTCAACAATCTTTAAAGCATTCTCGACCGTCTGGTGTGTCTTAATTCCTTTAATATTGACAACAGCACCGATTCCGCAGTTATCATGTTCAAATCTCGGATCATATAATCCCTTAGCTACTGCTGTACGCTCATTCCACTGTTCTTTCATAGGATCTGTTCCTTTCTTCACTTGCAACTTGTTTTCTTGTTTATGATTTTACTACTGTGAAGCGTTATCTGTAAATAGTTAATTTTTTACTATTGTCTGACATTTTGACTATTTAGAGTTTATTTATAAATTGTACTTGCAATTTATTCTATTAAGTCTTCAAAAAGCGTTCATTCAAACAATTAAAGGCTATCAACCCGAAAAACTTTTTTCGAATTGATAGCCTTTTTATTCGATTTTTATTAAATTGTGTCAAAATTGTTTGTCATTTATCCATAGAAAGTAGTTCCAATTTCATACGGAAGGGATTGGATTGAAACATATCTTTCCCCATCACATTAAAATTCAAAGTCCTCATAGTCCGCCGGAAGAAAGCGATGATAGATCATATGCTCTCCTTCCTGCTTAAAGCAGTAATAATACGGATCCTCTGCGTCATCTTCAAACCAGATACGCACATCAAACTCACCGTTTTCCATCGGTTCACGTCTCACATGTCCGGAATGCTTTGTAAACAGCTGATACACTTCCTCAATGGTACACCCATGTTTTGCCACAAGCTGCACCAGTTCCCGGATAAATTCATTCTCCGTTGTGTTCTCATGCACATACTCCACACCTTCCGGTGGAATATGAAAGCAGAACCGGTCACCTCTGTGCGACACCTCTACCATACCAAGCTTATCAGAAAGCGCTTCGTTCATTCCTGTTGCAATCGGTGTGTGATCCTGTTCTCCTGTTCCGTCTAAAATGCGTTGCATTTCATCCGCTCCGACATTCGTACCAAAGAAATGATTCAGCGAGCTCAGCGGATAATATAAACGGATGTCCTCTCTGTAGTATCCAAGCTTTGCCTGTTCCTCCTTTATGACATCGACTAGACTTCTTTGCAAATTGTCATAATTATATTGTAGCATTTTATAACCATCCTTAATTTTGATTTTATAAGTTCCGTTCTATTTAGGTCATCTGATACCAATCGTCAAATTCATTCTTTGCCCCCTATTTACAACAAAGTCTCCTGTGCGATTGTCTCTGCCACACTCTTTCAGATACTGATCGGCAAGCTCCGCCGCACCTCCATGCAGCTTTCCATAAGTCAGCACAATATAAAAATAATCTGTGGAATACTGAGCCTCACATCATCCAGCTTCTTCGCCACATACAGACTGTTACCTGTACCGGTAAAATACAATACCATGAAAGCATACTCTCCTTTTACAGTTTTCAATCACTATATCCTCTTATGATTGCATGCAGTATATCTGCGCAGCAGGATTGAATACTTCAAAAAAGTGTTTCAGAATAATTAGCTTTATTCCTCCACCAGAATTTTGTATCCTGCCGCTTCCATCGCATCCACAAAATCCTCTTTCGACATTCCAGATCTTTTGACGGCCTCATCAATATCAAGACATCCATCATTTACAAGAGAGAAAAGCAACTCTCTTTTTCCATTCTCAACTCCATCCTCATATTGTTCTTCCCACGCCTTACACATATTAACCACCTCTCCTTTCTCATTTAACGGAATCTTTGTCCCAGCAATATCATTAATTGTCCTGACCGTATTATTATCTAATCTCCGAAACATCTCGTCCTCTGATAAAATCTGTTTCATTCTACTTTTGCCTCCAGCCGCACTAAGCACCTCGAAAATCTGTTTCAACTCTGTCTGGAATTTTCCGAAATCATCAAACTCACTCGGCACAAACACATGCGCATCAAAATCCTGCAAATATGGCTTCAAACGTTCGTCCACAGAGCCATACATATCAACAAGACATCTTGGTGCATCCCAATTTTTATTTCCAAGATATACCGTAATTGTAATCACCGGTGTGATCTTATCCTCAGAAGTAAATCCCGACAAAAATTCATCTGCCGACTCTGTATCTTTGTTTCTCTTATGCTTTCCTGCGGCTTCTTTAACCTGATAACCATAATTAAGTGCATCGTAGATCATATTTCGTACCGGCATCGCATAATGTATATTCGCCTGCGCTTCAACACCAAACAATACAAAGCAAACATTATTATCTGTTTTCACCACCGCATTCTTCAGAATGTCTCTCCATTTCTGCAGATAAATCTGTTTCGGATCTGCTCCCAAAACGGATAATACTTCTGTAGAATCTTTTTCTGTTAACTGATCTGCTTTTACGACCTGTTCTCCCCCAAATAAGACAGCGTTGCATAAATCCGCAAAACGGACATTGTCAGACAGACATTCTTTTGCTGCCGAATCAGCTTTTCCCATTCCTTCTCCTCGCTTTCCCTGTCGATCACAAAACTGAAATATCTATAATTAACTGACAAAAAGCGAGTGTCCTCTTAATAGTCTAATTATAGCATACGCGATGCATTTCGCAATATTCATACATCACGATTCAACTTCAATTTTCATCTGACAGCTTGATTAAAATATTAAATTGTAAAACTCATGGTATTTTGCACACGAACTATCGCGCTTAAATTGATTTGACAAATCGATTATTCCTCTCCGATTTGTTTGACTTGAGTTTTGTGGATATAGAATATCGAAAATCACACCACTTGTCAAGTACAAGCAAAAAGTCTCTTGCACACAAGAGACTTTTCATACCACTTATTTTTCACTTTTAATCAATGGAATCAATAAAAGTAACAAAAGGATTCCTACGACTCCGACTATAATTTCAGGTTGAAATAAATTCCACTCTGTTATTAATGCCATGCACATTCCAAGTCCCAGGCACAATACACCGATTACTCCCATGATCATTGCTACTAAACTACTTTTTTCATTTTCTGCACAAATGGTCTTTTTTTATGCATAAACTGCAAAACCTCCCTCGCCGCAAGCGGCAAGAGAGGTCTCTCTTAGTCTAATGTTACCTTCATAAGGATCGGATTATGATCGGAATTCTTGAAATTAAGATTCTGTGTCTCGACCGACTCCACCGTCACATTACCTGATACGATAAATCCATCGATCAGATAATACTGGAACTTCTCGTGATCCGCTCCCGCATACGGCTGATCTAATGACCGGCAGGACGGCGCGCTATTGTCCGTCACAAGGGTAAGATCCTCCCCAAACAGATCGGTGTCGATCTCGCCCGGCTGCCACAGATCCTCGCCGATCTTGGGATACATGCTTGTGTCCACACCGGAAAAAGCCTGATTGAAGTCTCCGCCCGCGATCACATAATTACCATCATTTACTTCCTCCTGCAGGATTTCCTGAAGCATCTGTGTCTGTGCCGCCTTGCCATCTCCGTCGTCATACGCTTCCAGATGCAGATTGACAAGCACCAGTTCCTTATCGCTTCCCTCAACCGGAACGCGGTCGATCATCAGACATCGCTTCAGATTCGCCGTACGGATTGGATAAGAAAATGGGCACGGAAGTGCAAATCTTCTGGAATCTTTGACTTCATACTTCGATAGCGTCACAATACCGCTGTCCACCTTACCGATCGTCGGAAGCGGATACGGCACATACACAACCTTATAATTATTCGCAAAAGAGTCACAGTATCCGCTTTGCGCCTCACGGATCAAATCCAATTCATCAATTCCGTGCGAACGCTTGGAATTACGGTCAACTTCCTGTAAGAACACAACATCCGGATCAAGTCCTGCAATCTCATCATTGATTGCCGCCATATTCTCCTGAACGCGATCTTCGTCAGCGGTATTGACCATCGATCCCCCATCCATGAAAAAATCCGCGTTATTGCCGAGCGCTCCGTATCCGGTATTCCACGTCAGCACGGACAGTGTATCACCTGCATGTACGGATGCTCCGCCTTGCCCGTTTACCGATAGTTCTTCGATTGTGTCCGGTTTGTACTCCGTTACCGTAAGTACAAGAAGCAATATAAGAAAAGCAACTAAGGTGACCGCCACAATTCCGGCGATCACCTGTAAAATACGTTTTAATACAACATTCATTTTAATTACCACACTCAATACTGATTTCATTGAAAGTTCCGAGAATATCATCCACCTGGATGGCTTTCTTCTCATCTCCTGCCTTGTCGATGATTGCATGTCCCTGATGCATCATCAGAAGACGATCTCCATACTCGACCGCATAACGAAGATTGTGCGTAACCATAATTGTTGTCACTTTCTTCTCCTCAACAATCTTGCCGGTCAACTGCATAACGATCTCCGCAGTCTTCGGATCGAGCGCAGCCGTATGTTCATCGAGGATCAGAAACTCAATCGGATTCATCGTTGCCATCAGAAGCGCAAGTGTCTGTCGCTGTCCTCCGGACAAAGCCCCAACCTTCGTATGAAGCTTATCCTCAAGTCCCAGATTTACACTTGCAAGCATCTCCTTATAAGCATCGATTCTTGCACGATTCGTCCCTCTTCCGAGTCCGTATGTCTTGCCCTTGTTATCAGCGATTGCAAGATTCTCAAGGATCGTCATCGACGGGCAGGTTCCCTTGGAAGGATCCTGGAACACGCGGCCAATTCTTCTGTGGCGGATGAAATCCTTCTGCTTCGTGATATCAACACCATTCACAATAATGGAACCTCCATCAATTGGAATCGATCCGCAGATAATGTTGAGCATCGATGTCTTACCTGATCCGTTGCTTCCGACCACCGATACGAACTGTCCGTCTTCAATTTTCAGATTAAAATCATCAAACAGGCAGATCTCATTGATCGTGCCGGGATTATACATTTTATGAATATGATTTAACTCCAGCATCTACGCCACCTTCTTTCTCTTCTTGCGATCCATTCCAAGCACAAGGATAATCAGGAACAGTACCGCTGTAATCAGCTTTAAGTCCGAAGACGGCATACCAAGCCTGATTGCGATTGCTACGCAGGCTTTATAGACGATGGATCCGATGATAACACTTGTTGTTACACGGATAAAAGTTACTTTCTTAAGAAGGCTCATTCCGATGATAACACTCGCAAGTCCGATTACCATCGTGCCGGTTCCCATCGAAATATCAAAGTATCTCTGCTGCTGCGCGAAAATGCATCCGCTTAAACTTACCAGACCATTGGCGATCGCCAGTCCGATAATCTTGATCGTACCTTTGTCCACACCCATCGATGTCACGATCGTCTCATTGTCACCTACTGCGCGAAGCAGATAACCGGACTTGGTATTCATATACCAGTCCAGAATGAATTTCATGATCAGTGTGATGACCAAAATGATGATCACATTGGCAAACTGTGCCACTGCGCCTTGAAACACACCTCTTACCAGATCATTGTCAAAAAGCGTCGTCATATTGTAGATCGGCAGATTTGCCCGCCCCGCAATACGAAGGTTGACTGTATATAAAGCAGTCATCATAATGATTCCAGATAAGAGATCTCTTACCTTAAGCTTTACATGGATCAGACCAGTCAGGGTTCCGGCAACCGCACCTACCGCAAATGCGATCACAAGTGTCAGAAGCGGATTTACGCCTTTTGTAATTAAGACTGCTGACAGCGCCGCACCAAGCGGAAAGCTTCCGTCCACCGTCAGATCCGGAAAATCCAGAATTGTGTATGTAATGTAAATTCCCAGTGCCATGATTGCATAGATCATACCCTGTTCAAAAACGCTTAAAACTAATGCCACAGTGTTACCCCCATGTTTCTTAACTTGTATATCTACTTCATAATTCCGATTTCTCCGTTCTTCGAACTCCGAAATCGAACAATCATGCGCAATCCGGGCATACCGCCCTCCTTGCTTATGACTGTTTATTTGCTTGACAGAATTATTTCATCAAATGTCTGCGCTGCATCCTTAATATATGCATCATCTAATTTCATTCCGATCTTGTCAGCAGCTGCTGTATTGACATATAACTCAGCTTTGGAAGCGGTAATAAAATTGGTATCTTTTGCCGTTGCTTCACCTTTTAAGATCTTGGCTGCAAGTTCGCCGGTCTCAATGCCCAGCTGATAATAATCAATACCCATAGATGCGACACATCCTGACTTTACCTGCTCAATCTCGCTTCCGAATACCGGGATGCCTGCATTGTTTGCCTTATCCAGTACCGTCTGTAATGCATTAACAACCGTATTGTCTGTCAGGTTACATAAGCAGTCTACTTTCGATACTAAGTCGGTTGCTGCGATCTCAATATCTGCGGATGTATTGATTCCGGTGTCTACGATTTCAAATCCATAATCGCCTGCAAGACTCTTATACTGCTCGATCGTGCTGCATGAGTTTGCCTCACTTGTTGTATAGAGAATACCGATCTTCTTTGCATCCGGCATCATCTCACGAATCATCTTAAGCTGCTCCTCTACCGGAAGCACATCAGAAGATCCTGTAATGTTACCAACATTCGTTCCGTCCTCATTTGCAAGTCCTGCGCTTACCGGATCCGATACTGCGGTATAGACAACCGGAATATCGGTATTTAAACAGGAATTGTATGCACTTGATGCACAAGGCGTTGCAATCGCACAGATCATATCCACCTTGGCAGATACATAACTGTCGGCGATCGTGCTCGCTGTACCGGTGTCTGTCTGTGCATTCTGATACTCAACGGTCAGATTCTTGCCCTCCTCGATACCTGCATTCTTAAGTCCTGCAAGGAATCCCTCGCGGCAGTTATCAAGCGAACCATGCTCCGCAAACTGTGAGATACCGATCGTATAACTCTCTCCTCCAGCCTGTGCTGCGGCACTCTGTGTACCGGTTGTACTGTTGTCTGTTCCGCCGCATCCTGCAACCATTCCCATGGTACATACTGCTGTAAGTAATAATGCTAAAATTTTCTTCTTCATAATTTTGTCCTTTCTCCAAGCTTTCCTGCCGGAAAACTCAGACCTCTCATAATTTTTAAAGTTTTGTTGTATCAGATATTAGCCAATCCGATACATCGTGTGCTCTTATTTTATGAGTGTGGCTTCGCTTACATTTCAGGACGTCTCCCGAATAAGATTTCAGCTTGTTCAAAAAACAAAAACCGTCTCAAGCCTAGGCTTGAGACGGTAATAAAATCTTTATTATCGCGGTACCACTCAAATTGACAAAATGTCCACTCATTCATGTACGATGCCATACATGCCGAACTGGTAACGGGTTCGGTTCCCCGTTGACGCCTACTCCTAAAGCTTTAAAGTTTCGGGCCACCCTCGAAAGTCCATTCAACCAATCCATCCATACTGCATCCCACCGCCTGCAGCTCTCTGTAATATCAGGAAAAGTCTACTACTCTTTCTCATCGGTTTGCTTTTTATAGATAATACTTTACGCTTTTTCGATGACTTTGTCAAGCACTTTAGTAAATGAAAGTTTTCTCTACCGACGGAATATACGCATCTGCCTGTATCTTACCGTCCACAATCTTCACACGGATACGACCACAATCAATTGTGCTGTAAAAGGCACTTCCATGATCACGGATCCGTACAATCGCGTCTGGGCTTGGATGCCCATAACGGTTGTTTGCTCCGGCAGAGGCTACCGTAAGGCCTGGTCTGAGTTCCTGCAGAAGCATGTCACAATTCGAGTATTTCGATCCATGATGGGAAGCTTTGAAAAAGTCCACTCCTGGTAAGTCGGTCGCTTCCACGATATTCTCCTCTACCTCCGAAGAGATATCCCCTCCAAAAAAGCCACGAAAATTCTGCCCCTGATAATACAGAACCAGACAACGGTCATTGACATTGGCGGCCACTTCATTTTCATCCGGATAAAGACATTTCACGATCTCTGTGCTCTCATCGTTCCCACAATGCAGCCGATCCCCCGCTTTCATATAACATACAGCCGTTCCATTCTGCCTTGCGATCTCCGCAAGTCGGATTGCTTTCTCATCATTCTTCTGCGCCTTGGCAAGTACAAGATGTTCAACATGGTATCCACTCTCCAACGCTTCGGTAAGCCCCGATATATGGTCTTCGTCTGTATGACTGACAAACCAATAGGATACTTTGCGGACCGCCTTCGATTTTAAAAACGGCAGAATCCGATAAGTCCCAACATTCTTAACATCGGAACTGCCTCCGTCTATCATAAGAGATGTCCCATCCGATGTGCACAGGTAGATTCCATCCCCCTGTCCGACATCCAGAATATCCAATTCAAATCCGGTTTTTTCTCTGGTAAGAAGGATCATCATAAGAACTACAATTCCCGTTGCAAACCCAAGCCGTCTTCTTATTACCGTCCATGTTCTGGATTTGCTTTGTTGATTCGCTTTGGGTTTTTCTGCCTGCATTCTCGTTTGTAACCGGAACTCCTCCTCGTCCGCTTTCTTTTTTCTGCGCCGCATTCCACACCATAGGACATAATAAAATGCACCAAGCACCCCATAATATACTTTGATTCTTGCCACAGAAGGTCTGCCCGTAATGAATCTCGCTCCAGGTAATGCAAGTGACACATCACAAAGCCACCGATAACCACACAACACAAGGCTACACAAGCGACACAAGACAAATGACAGTGGCTGCAGAAAGCCGATCTGACCAGCAAAACTTCCTCCAACTGCAATTCCAAGCACATAAGGAACCAATGCCAGAACCGGAATATTAAGAAGGATTGCATACACCGGAATCTCATAATAGTAATACGCCACAATCGGAATCATGAATAGCTGGATTGACAGACTGATCATCATTCCAGATAATTGCTTTCTCCACCAGCCTCTTAATCGATCTGTTCTCTTTTGCAATGTTTCCGGGCACGATTTTTCCATTGTTCTATCATTGCTCACCCACGGCACCAGCACTCCCTGCCCCGCACCGATCCCGACGACCGCTGCGACCGAGAACTGAAATCCGATGTTCTCCACAAGAAACGGATTCTCAGCAAGCAGCAACATAACCACGATTCCAAGTGCACTGAGCATATCATAGGATCTTCCAAGCAGATCCGCAAACAGATAGACAAGGAGCATCCCCGCTGCACGCCTCGCCGATACGGCGTTCCCGGTCATCACGGTATACATGCCAAGAAATGTAGCAACAACACTTCCCGCCCACAGATACGTCAGTCCGCACCGATGTCGGAACAGCCGGTAAAGTGTCATACCAAGCAGAGAGATATGAAGTCCCGAGATTGCCAGCACATGTGCGATCCCCGCCGCCTGATAAAGTGACTTAATTTCACAATCAAGCTCCGTCTTATCCCCTAGCAGCATCGCAGATAACACGCCATCATCCTTCGCATAGCGGGCAAACGGAATTCCAAGTTCCATCCGGACGTTATCAAGCCATACGCGAAGTTGGTCCGGTTCTCCTGCCACGCGTTCCACCTGATCCACCCACAGACCAAAATCAATCTTTTGGCTGCGATAGAAAGAGCGCGCATCGAATTGTCCCTCATTCGTTGCCTCGTCAAATAATGAAATTGTTCCCTGTAATATAAGGATTTGCCCGACAGAATCATCGTCGGAAGATACGTATGCCAATACATCATTGCATGGCATTGTCTGATCAGAAAGTTCCACGGAACAATCTGTAAGATAATAATAAAAACAATGGGTTTTCTCTTCTACCTTGTATAATTTGCCTGCAAGCCGGATCTCCTGTCCGTCGCATAACCGGCTGAGATAGGCATCACGAAACGCGGCCTGCCTTTCGAAGCACAATGCTCCAAGCATAAGCATCACCGGCATCCCGATTGCCAAAGCAATAAACCGGATTCCCCGCTCCTTCCATGGCGTCGCATAAAGGAAAAGCAGCAGGCCTGTTCCAACCACCAAACCCAAGCCTGTCCGCTTCCATAAGATACCGATCAGGAACATACACGCAAGCAAAACGACCGGTCGTTTTCTCACTGTGTTGAATCCACCTCTTCCTCTCCACTCTCTACCATACTTAAATCCTGCTCATACATCGGCGCGAGGTCATAGGTATAACGGCATTTTCCGCTCGTATCACCATTGATGGAGATCTGCACCTTGCTCACACTGGAGAGTTCCGTCAGAGAATCTACAATGGAATACAATACCACCTGCTCGGAAATCTCCTGATTCTGATTCAGGAACGTCTCATCCAGATTGACATAACATACTCCATCGACAACGGTAATCGTAATCAGTTTCGTGCCGGCCGGCATCGTCGCAAGCAGCTTCTTCGCCTTCGGTCCCTCCATCAGCTGTTCCATAACCAGCTTCTCCAAAGAGATGTTGGAGCTGTAATGCACCTCTCGTTTTTCCGGAACCAGCTTGCTTCCGTCCTTGCTTGAGAAATAGAGAGTAAGTGTTGTTTTCTGGCTCGAATTGATCTGTTCACCAGGATTCTCAAGGAAGCTGTCCTCACTCATCGCACCAACCGTTGTTCCGGCAGTTGTCTCAAGAGGCTTAGACTCTACTGTAAACATCACATACGGATATTTCTCCAATTGCAACAATGTCTTTGCGATCGCTGCACGTGTCAGAATCTCCTCTGTTGGATTCAATTCATAGTAGTCCTTACTGAAATCCACCGTAATCTGATATGCGACCTCTGTCACCCCGAGAACCTTGATGTTCTTCGGAATCGTCTGACGAAGTCCCGCATCCTCCGGCTGCTGCTGTAAGAGCTTAAGCAGTTCCTGAATCTGTTCTGTCGGAGTTGTCGATGTCAGTTCAACATCCTGCGGAACAATCTTCGTCACATCCGCATTCAGATAAAAAGCGACATATTTATTCTCTTTCTTCTGGTCCCCGCATGCCGCCAAAAGTAACATCATTACTAATAACAGCAGCGTTATCAATGCTTTTTTCTTCATAGGATCTCCTGCATTACGCAATATAATTTAACGGAATACGTACATCAAACGTCGTACCCTCACCGAGTACCGAATGCACCTTGATTGCGCCTCGATGCATCAGGATCGAATTTCTTGTAATCGCAAGACCAAGTCCCGTTCCGCCAATCTCGCGGGAATGTGACTTGTCCACACGATAAAAACGTTCATAGATGTGTTCGAGCGATTCCTCCGGAATACCGATTCCGGAATCCTCCACCTTCAGGTAAAAATACTGATGATCCGCATTCAATGATACATGCACCCATCCCTCACCGTCATTGCGGTTGTATTTGATCGCATTCTCCACAAGGTTCGTGATGGCAAGTGTGATCTTCACCTCATCAACCTCCGCAGTAACCGGACGGAAGCTCTCAAGTACAAGTTCCACCTTCTGCTTGTCCGCGATCGGTTGTAATCTCTTTAAAATCTGCTCTAACAGTTCATTGACATTGATCGTAGAGACATTGAGATCCGCTGCCGCCTTGTCCATCTTGACAAGTGATAACAGATCATTGATGATCTTCGTCTCGCGCTCGATTTCATTTGTAATATCCTCCATGAACTCCTGATAGAGTTCCTTCGGAGCATCCGGCATACTGTTAATAGAATCCGCCAGCACCTTCATGGAAGTCAGCGGTGTCTTAAGTTCATGTGACACATTCGATACGAATTCCTGACGGGAATCATCCATCACCTTCATACGGCTTAACATCTGGTTAAAACGCTCGCAGATCTGTATCGTCTCCGAATAATCATTGACCTGCAGACAGTCATCCCCATAGCCGTCCTTGATAGCCGCAATACCATCCGAAATCTTCTGCAGCGGCTTTAAGAAATGAAGAACAAGCAGGATTGCGAAGAACACAAACGTAATCGCAACGATCAGTACAATGATGGTCGCAATTTGGCGCAAATGTGCCTGATTCAACAGAATATTATCCGTCGACACACTGATCAGCATGACCCCGAGCACCGTATCCGTATCATCATTCGGATCAATGATCGGAATCGTCATCTCTATATAGTGATTCTCCATGTCATAATGCGTAATATCCTCGCCACGGAAGCTCCGTACCACTTCCTCCGCAATAATGATCTTGTTATCATCCAGATTGTAGGTATCATGATAAACCGTAAAATTCTGATCCACGATAATAACACGACCGTCATAAATGGTCGTAAGCATATCAATCTGTGCCTGGATCGTACTGCTTTCTGTCGCATCATCCATCGACATATATTCACTTGTCGCAATCTGATTTGCCAGAATCTTGGCCTGACTTAAAATCTCGCTCTCGCGGATCAAGACGGCCCGCGCCGCATAGGAATGCAGGATTCCCGCGGACAAGATCAGACTCGGCACGATCGCGATCACAAGAATTAAAAGAATCAATCGAAATTTTAAGCTTTTGATAAATTGCAGAAACTGCTTGCTACGATGCATGAAATAACCTTTCTACCAACGTATTCTACTTCTGACTGTAGTAGTAGCCCACACCCCACTTTGTGTGAACATATTTCGGCTCGCTCGGGTTCGCCTCAATCTTCTCACGAAGACGTCTGACATGTACGTCGACCGTTCGCACATCTCCCGGATAATCCTTCCCCCAGACAAGACCAAGCAGATCCTCTCTGCTATACACCTTGTTCTCATTCTTCACAAGGAGTTCCAACAGATCAAATTCCTTTGCCGTCAGATTCACTTCCTTATCATGAATAAAAAGTCTGCGACTGTCACAATCCAGCCGGAGATCTCCCTTGACGATGACAGAAGAAACCTCCTTCTTCTCACGCGGTCCATATGTGCGGCGCATGATTGCCTTAATTCGTGCCTTCACCTCTAAGATATTAAAAGGCTTCGTGATATAGTCATCCGCACCGTATTCAAGACCTAAGATTTTATCCATATCGTCGCCCTTGGCGGTCAGCATCACGATCGGCATATCCGAAAATTCACGTATTGCCTGACACACTTCGAATCCATCCATCTTCGGCAGCATAATATCAAGAAGAATCATATCATACTCATTGGCACGTGCCATCGCAAGCGCCTCTTCTCCATCGTATGCGCAATCCACATCCATGCCATCCTGTTCCAGACTGAATCGGATTCCCTTCACAATTAACTTCTCATCATCAACTACGAGAACTTTCTTTGCCATCTCACACCTCAATCGACTGTTATGTCGTCTCTCATTTTTTCAAAAAGCGCGTTCTTGATACCAGACACCTTCATGATGTCCTCCACCCTGGAAAAATTTCCATGCTCATCGCGGTATGCAATAATTGCCTCTGCCCGCGTCTGTCCGATTCCGGATAATTTTGTAAGGAGATCGACCCCTGCGGTATTGATGTTGATTCTGCCGCCTGCATCTGCCTCATCAGCTACTGTCCTGTCTGCCTGACTATCCGTATCTGCATCTGATGTGTCATACTTTTCACGCTCAGCAGCCTCTTCCTTTGTTGGAAAAGAGATCATCTGCCCATCCGTCAAAGGTTCCGCCAGATTCCAGTAATCTTTGCTTGCCTTCTTCGTAAAGCCACCCGCAGCCTCCACCGCATCACAAACTCTGGCACCTGCAGCAAGTTCATACACTCCCGGTGTCATCACTTCCCCACAGACATACACAAGAAGCGGCGCCTCTTTCCCCTCCGACACGACTTCCGTGTCAGGAACCAAGGCCTCGCTCTCCGTCGGTATCTGTGATTCCGTTTCCTGGGTTGCCAGAAGATAAGCCCCTGTATCTGAAGCTCCGCAACCACAAAGTAAAATGCAAAAAGAAATCACACACGCTTTTATTCTATTTTTCATATTCGTCTCCTCTCCGGCATGCGTAGAGGAAGTCTCAATGCAATCTCTATTTTAACGACTTTTTACAATTATTACAAGTATATTTCAATAAAAAGAACAAGATCGTCTTCCTTCCCACCGGGATGACGATCTTGTCTATTTCATGTTTCACACGCAGCAACGATTCTTTGAAACAAAGTTATCCTGTTGTATTCTCTTCTATGCATTTACCGCCTGTAATGCCTTCTCCAGTTTCTGGGTCATCTCATCGACATGCTTCTTCTCAATCACCAGAGGCGGAACCATACGAATCACATCGGCTCCTGCTGTAATGATGATCAGCCCCTGCTCCAAAGCCCTGGCAGATACCTGACCAACCGGAAGCTTACATACCAGTCCCTGCATCAGTCCCATGCCTCGTCTTGCCGTCAGGAAATCGTATTTTGCAACAAGTGCATCCAGCTTCTCCTCCAGATAAGGTGCAACCTCATGCACATTGTCGAGAATCTTCTGCTTCTCAAATAGATCAAATACCGTTGATACGGCTGCTCCGACAAATGGATTACCACCGTACGTTGTACCGTGATCTCCCGGTGCAAGTGACTTGTCAGCAACCTTCTGCGTCATAAAGAATGCTCCTACCGGCACGCCGCATCCAAGTGCCTTGGCACAAGTCATAATGTCAGGCTTTACGCCATAATTCTGCCATGCAAACATGGCTCCGGTACGTCCCATTCCACACTGGATCTCATCGAGGATCAGTAAGATATCCTTCTCGTCACAGAGCGCGCGGACACCCTCAAGGAACTCCTTCTCGGCCGGATAGATACCGCCCTCTCCCTGAACCGTCTCCATAATGATCGCACAGGTCTTGTCGGTAATCTGTGCTTTTACACTGTCTAGATTATTGAAATCGGCAAATTTCACCCCCGGCATCAGCGGTTCAAACGGCTCCTGATAATGTGCATTTCCGGTCACGGACAATGCTCCGATGCTTCTTCCGTGGAAAGAATGATTCATCGCAATAATCTCATGTCCCGCGTGTCCGTCTCTTGTGAAAGCATATTTCTTGGCAGCCTTGATGGCTCCCTCGATTGCCTCTGTTCCACTGTTCGTAAAGAAAACGCGATCCATTGTGCTTGCTGCAAGTGCCTTCCTTGCAGCCTCGATCGTCGGTACATTATAATAGAGATTGGATGTATGAAGCAGCTTATCCACCTGTTCCTTCAATGCATCGTTATAATCCTTGTTGCCATATCCGAGCGCACATACCGCGATGCCTGCTGCGAAGTCGAGATACTGCTTTCCGTCTGTATCGTATAAATACACGCCCTCACCATGATCAAGCACCAGAGAGAAACGGTTATAGGTATGTAATAACTCCTGCTCCGCGCTATCAATATATTCCTGTTTATTCATCTTCAAACTTCCTTTCCAAACTACTTATCCTCGTTATAAAAACGATTGTCACTGTCACCTAGGATTGCAGTACCGATTCCTTTGTTGGTAAAGATCTCAAGTAACAGACAGTGTGCAATTCGACCGTCCAGGATATGTACACGCGATACACCGTTCTCGATGGCATCGATACAGTTATTTAACTTCGGAAGCATTCCGCCACCGATATATCCGTCTGTGATCAGTTCTCTTGCCTCTGATACCGTAAGTTCAGAAATCAGTGTAGACTTATCGTTTGGATCCTTATATACACCCTCGATATCCGTCAGGAATGCAAGCTTTTCTGCGGATACCGCACGCGCGATCGCGCAGGCTGCATCATCCGCGTTAATATTGTAAGTCGCATAATTATCATCGAGTCCGATTGGGCAGACGATCGGCAGATAATCGTTCTCCAACAGATCATAGAGGATCTTCGGATTCACTTCCTTGATTTCGCCGACATATCCGATATCCTGTCCATCAGACAGTTTCTTGTCAACCTTAAGAAGACCGCCGTCCTTGCCACTGATACCGACCGCATTGACACCGAGTTCCTCAACCATCTTAACAAGAGACTTGTTAACACGGTTTAATACCATCTCCGCAATCTCCATCGTCGGCTCATCTGTCTTACGCAGTCCGTTGATAAATTCCGGCTCCATACCAGCCTTTGCGACCCACTTGCTGATCTCCTTGCCGCCACCATGCACGATGATCGGCTTAAAGCCTACCAACTTAAGCAATGTCACATCCTGAATAACATGTTCCTTCAACAGTTCATCCACCATCGCCGATCCGCCGTATTTTACAACAATGATCTTGCGGTTAAAACGCTGGATATACGGCAGCGCCTCGATCAGGACCTGCGCTTTTTCCATGACTGCATCCATATTCTCACTCATAACTCTATCTCTCTTTCTGCTCTATATTTATCGCAACAAAGTCGTAGGACTCTTATTGGTTAAATCTTGTGATATTCGCCTCATTCAGTGGGAAATCATAGTAATTCAAGTCCTCACGGAAGCACCATCCGGCTTCCTTCCAAAAATGATTACCAAGTTCGTTGCTTTTGAATGCGATCAGACTGACCTTATTGATCTGCTCCTCCTGCAGTGCACGCATACACGCTACCGCCATCGCCTTGCCGATTCCGTGCTTGCGATAATCCTCATGCACGCACACATGATACAGACATCCTCTTCGTCCGTCATGTCCGCAAAGGATCGCACCGACAATCTTACCATCGCTTTCCGCAACCATACTTGTCGTCGGATTTCTCTTCAAGAAGCGGCTGACGCCCTCCTTTGAATCATCGATCGAACGGATACCGAATCCATGGATTCCCATCCAAAGTGCATAAACCTGCTCATAATCTTCTTCTGTCATTACCCGAATGTTGTATGTGATTTCTTTCATTGCTTTTATTACCTGTACTTCCACTTTTTTAATCTCGCCTTTATGGGAACATCGGAACCATCTTCAATCCTTCTGCCTCATCCAGTCCGAACAAAAGATTCATATTCTGTACGGCCTGTCCTGCTGCACCCTTGACCAGATTGTCCAAAGCGCCCATCATGACAACCCTGTGCGTTCTCTCGTCAATCACAAAATTGACATCCACATAATTGCTGCCCTCTACCCATTTGGTTTCCGGGCATACGCCTTTTTTCAGGACTCGTACAAAACGTTCCTTTGCATAATATTTATCGTATACTGCCTTAATCTCCTCGTAAGTCGGATAGGTACCGTCTGCCTTCTTATTCAAAGTCGCATACTCCGTTGCAAGAATACCGCGGTTCATTGGAACCAGATGCGGTGTAAAGTTGACAACGATCTCCTTACCGGCTGCATAACCAAGCTGCTCCTCGATCTCCGGTGTATGACGGTGCGTTGTCACACCATATGCTTTCATGCTCTCATTGACTTCACAGAACAGATTCGGAGTCTTAGCGCCTCTTCCGGCTCCGGATGTTCCGGACTTTGCATCGATGATCAGCGTATCCGGATCAATGATTCCTTCTTTAACTAAAGGATATGCCGTCAGGATGGAACAGGTTGTATAGCATCCCGGATTCGCAACAAGACGTGTATCCGTTGTCACTTTGTCACGGTTGATTTCACACAATCCGTATACCGCTTCCTCAATAAACTGCGGACTCTTATGCTCAATCTTGTACCATTTCTCATAGGTAGCCACATCCTTGATACGGAAATCTGCACTCAGATCGACGATCTTGACCTTACTTAAAATAGATTCATTCAATACCCCTGCTAAGAATCCCTGTGGCGTTGCAGTAAAGATCACATCCACCTGGGAAGCAAGTTCTTCCATATTATCGTCCAGACACTTTGCATCGACGATCTCGAAAAAGTTCTGGTATACATCTGCATAATTCTGATCAATGTAGCTTCTCGAGCCAAACCACTTAATCTCTGTTTCTTTATGATTCATTAAAATACGGATCAGCTCCGCTCCTGCGTAGCCTGTCGCTCCGATAATTCCGACTTTAATCATTTTGTAATTCCTTCTTTCCTTGTGACGCCTGCCACAATGTATGTACTTTAATAATATAGTACACCTTCCGCCGTCCGTAAATAGCAAATATTCACAAATTTATGTATATTTATGCAGATTTATGTATATTTTTTCACTTGCGTATTCTCCTATTATGATGTATATTGAGATTAGTTTGAAAAAAACATAAGAAAGGACAAAAGCTATGAAAGAAAAAGTTATTTTAGCTTACTCAGGCGGTCTTGATACTACCGCGATCATTCCTTGGTTAAAGGAGAATTATGGTTATGAAGTAATCTGCTGCTGCATCAACTGCGGACAGGGAGAAGAATTAGATGGCCTCGAAGAGAGAGCAAAATTATCCGGAGCAACCAAATTATACATCGAAGATATCGTTGATGAATTCTGCGACGATTATATCGTACCTTGTGTACAGGCAGGCGCTGTATACGAGCATAAATATCTGTTAGGTACTTCAATGGCTCGTCCTGGAATCGCAAAGAAGCTCGTTGAGATTGCAAGAAAAGAAAATGCAGTTGCCATCTGCCACGGTGCAACCGGTAAAGGAAACGACCAGATCCGTTTCGAGCTTGGTATTAAGGCTTTAGCTCCTGACATCAAGATCATCGCTCCTTGGCGTGATGACAAGTGGAAAATGGATTCCCGTGAATCTGAGATTGAATACTGTAAGGCACACGGAATCGATCTTCCATTCTCAACTGACCAGAGTTATAGCCGTGACCGCAACTTATGGCACATCAGCCATGAGGGACTCGAACTTGAGGATCCTGCATGTGAGCCAAACTATGATCACCTTCTTGTTCTTGGTGTATCTCCGGAGAAAGCTCCTGACGAACCGGAATATGTAACCATGACTTTTGAAAAAGGTGTTCCAAAGACGGTAAACGGAAAGGCTATGAAGGTTTCCGACATCATCCGTGAGCTCAACCGTCTCGGTGGTAAGCATGGAATCGGTATCATTGATATCGTTGAGAACCGTGTCGTAGGTATGAAGTCCCGTGGTGTCTATGAGACTCCTGGCGGAACAATCCTTATGGAAGCACATGATCAGCTTGAGGAGTTAGTTCTCGACCGTGAGACACTTGCAACCAAGAAGGATTTAGGTAACAAGCTTGCACAGGTTGTATACGAAGGAAAATGGTTTACTCCTCTTCGTGAAGCAATCCAGGCTTTCGTAGAGTCCACACAGGACGTTGTTACCGGTGAAGTTAAGTTCAAGTTATACAAGGGCAACATCATCAAAGCCGGAACAACTTCCCCATACTCACTGTACAGCGAGTCGCTTGCAAGTTTCACAACCGGTGATCAGTATGACCACCACGATGCAGACGGATTCATCACACTCTTTGGTCTTCCACTGAAAGTTCGTGCAATGATGAAGCAGAACATCGAGAAAAATACAAAATAAATCTACATAAAACGATATAAGAGGCGATGATTCTCGAAGAATCATCGCCTCTTATCATTTTCATTATAATTTGTATGTGCGTCTTCTCTTTCCAACAGTTCACACGCCCAAATACATCACATCCGCTAAACCTGTCCGCCTCGCTGAAAGATCCGTCCCAAAGCATGAAGCTTCAGAAATCGATTCATTGTATCAACCACATGCCGGTTCGCAAGCAGATAGATTACACTGATACTCAGACAGATCAGCACAAACAAAGCAAACCATCCCCAGTCCCCCAGATACTCATAGATTCCGGCAAACATTAAGATGTCACGAAGAATACGATGCAGCATATAGATTGGCATTGTCCGCTGTCCGATAAAGGATACTGCTGTCTTACCTCTCGGAACATAAAAAAGAATTGCCCATGAGATCACAAACGCAGCAATCATCAGCATCAGTCTGACAAATGGTCCTTCCCACATATGATCCAGTTCATAGTAGGATATATTTTCATACACCATGCCAAGCTCATCATGCATTTTCTTTCCTGTCAGAAGAATTCCCGCACAGATCGATAGTGCAGCAGTTGTCACAATTTTCTTGTACTCCGGTCGAAGCGCCCGCTCTAAAAGCGGCTGCTCCATATAATACCCGAGGAAGAAAAACGGTCCGAACACAAGGATTCTCGACAGGCACAGGAAGTCACCGACATTCTTAAAGTATCCCGCGACAAGTGCCAATACAATATTGACCGCAATCACTGGAACCGGTTTTAAATTTCGCACAAACGGGATCATCAGATACCACACGATCATCGCAAACAGATACCACGGTGCTCCGCTTTGACTGAAGAAATTAATCTCGCTGAAACTTCGGAATCCACTGATCGCATAGACCGCCTGAATTGCGATTACAAACACAATGTATGCCTTGATCAGATACAGGATCTTCTTAAAATTAAATCTTCCATCCTTATAGATTCTCTTGGAAAAATATCCTGACACAAATACAAAAAGCGGCATATGAAACACATAGATCAGCCGCTTGATGAGTACCAGGACTCCTTCTTCGTGAATCGGAAGAAGGAAATGCCCAAGTACTACCAAAAATATTAATACTGCTTTAACATTGTCAAAAAAATAATCTCTCTCTGCTTTCATGTTACTTACTTCTTATGCATATAGATTTCCTCAAACTGTGTGACTTCCATCGGTTTTGCAAAATAATATCCCTGGAAGATATCGCAGCTTATGGATTTTAAGAACTCAAGCTGATCGCTCGTCTCGACCCCCTCAACGATTGTCTCCATCCCCAGTTCCTGTGCAAGAGAAATGATCGTGCGAAGAATTTTTCTGCTTCGTTCCACCTCTGTCGTCTTGCGTAAAAATACCATATCCACTTTCAGTACATTGACATGAATCTCCTTTAACATGTTGAGGGAAGAATATCCGCTTCCAAAATCATCCATCTCAACAATAAATCCGTATACCTGCAGGCGTTCAATGATCTTGATTCTCTGCTCAACGTCCGTCATTACGGATGTCTCCGTAATCTCGAGATGCAGTCTCTTCGGATCAATCCCATATGTCTCGACCAGACTCGTAAAGGTATCATAGATATCCACAAAATAGAAATCCTTCGGCGATATATTCACCGACAAATACATATCCTCTCTGCCCTCAGACGTCCATTCTTTCAGTTTCAGGCAGGCCAATTTCCAAACATAACGGTCAAGTCTTACGATTGCTCCATTTTTCTCGAGAACATCAATGAATGCAGATGGTGGAAGATATCCCTTCTTCGGATGAATCCAACGCACCAGTGCCTCTGCACCATGTGACTCTCCGTCACCGTTTACCTGTGCCTGCAGATAAATCTGGAACTGACCGGACGCGATTGCCTCATCCAATTCTCCCATAATCTCCTGCTCATTTAACAAACTCTGGCGCAGTTCCTCATCATAGTATGCCAGACGCTTCTGATAATTTCCTTTGATCGTTGCGATCGCCATCTTGGCACGGTCACACATGCCGGATATTGGCAGATCTTTCTGTTTAATTTCATATACTCCAAGATAGAGGCGAATCGGATATTCAATATTCTTCTCAATGTAGACCTTCGTCTGCGGAACCGTCTGGAAATACTCCTCCTCATAATCCGATTTCTTCATCAGCAGAGCAAAACCATCATTGTCAATTCTTCCGTAGATCTGATCCTGTTTGCATAATTTATGTAAGGCTTTTGCAATGCGTATCAGGACTTTGTCACCACTCTCCGTGCCAAATACGTCATTCACCATCTTAAAGTCACCGATGTCCGAACAGATAAGTAAAAACTCTTCCTCCGGCTGCTCATCCAGTCTTTTACGCACTTTCTCGTAAAAATATTCTTTGTTATACAGCCCCGTCAGCGAATCATGTGAAGCGCGGTAGCGCTCCGCCTGCAGATCATTCACTTCCTTGGTGCGATCCTTGATATCAACAAACGAACCGATTGCCGCACCATCTTCATCGAGAAGCCTCTTAAAGAAAATGCGAAGATACAGTGTTTTACCATTCACCTTTACAACCGTGTCCCTGCCGTTCTCATCGGAATGTTTATTCATTTCTTTCTGATACCAGATTTCATATGCACTCTCCGGTTCCAAACGGAAATCCTCGTCAAGAAATTCGATTGCACTCTCATTTACCCGAATACAGTTGCCGTCCATATCAAACAACAACACACCATCCATCATGTCATGGACAACCATAGAAAAAAGTCTGTCCACAAGTCCCTTCGGAATATAAACGACAGACACATAATAAACTAAAATTCCGCCAACCGAGAAACCTATGATCGATATGCCAATGATTCCGCCAAAAAATAAATAAAGAGTATCCGCCAGTCCAACCAGAACAAGAATGACCAGAATCGAAATATACTTAACCCGATAAATCCGCGGTGTCTTCGCAATCTTGACAGCAAGACTTATGATTGCAAGCGCAATCAGAAGATTTATAATGCCATGATGGATATGATACGGAAGCTTATAATCCAGCTGATAAAAGATTTCTCCATCATCAAAAAGTATCTCCCTCGCCACAAAAGCATGATGGGTAAAGAAATTACACACCATCGATACAGAATCCACAAATAACAAAGTCCCAAAAATATAAGGACCATGCTTCATCAGATTCTCACTGTTCGTATACTCCATCACAAATGCCATCATGTAGTACATAACCCAGTTCATTCCCACGCAAAAAACACTGTATGCAAGCATGCAGACAGTTTCAGACGGCGAGACAATGACAACAATATTGGCAAGCGTTGCAACAACAGCAGTAATTAATACTCTGCGCAGCGTCTTTGCTATATTCTTCTGACTCATATATGATTTTTTAATTGTATAAATAAGTACGAGCAGTGTTACAAGAAAAGCTCCGAAATAAACAAATCTCACTTCATCACTCCTTCATGGAACTATTATATCAACTTTAACAACATCTGTCTATTGTTAACTTTTCCATATTTTCTATGCAGTTATACACTTTTAAAGCAATATCACTCAAACGGTTGCGCGTTTCTGATCAGCCGACATCCCAATCCTCTCCCGGAGAAAGGACAAAATGATTCTTGTCAAAGGTAAGCATGCCCTCATCCCGCATCTTTCCAAGCTCCTTTGAGAGTGCACTCCGATCAAGATTCAGATAATCCGCCATCTGCTGCCTCGTAAAAGGAACATCAAACGAAAGACCTCCTGCCTGCACCTGCTGCTGGGCAAAATACGTGGCAAGTCTTGCCCGGATTGTCTTCGGAGTCGTGCAGAATATCCGGTTCGAAAGCGTGATATTCTTGTGTGAAGTCATCGCAAGCATGCTGCGCAGTAATTTACTCTGCCATGTTTTACCGGCATTCGCCGGATCCAAAACAATTGCAGTATTTAAAAAGAATACCTTCGTCTTCTCCGTTGCGATTGCATCGACCATCATCGCTGTTTGACTTAAGGCATAGGACTCCGCGAACATCTGTCCCGGCATGATCTTACTTAGGATGCTGCAGTTTCCCCACAAGTCGTTACTCTCAATCAGGACACTTCCGGACTCCACGATACCAATCTCCCGGATCATCTCCCCCGCATGAAAGATTACCTCATTTTTTTCAAAGAGCTGCTCGCTCGTTGCTGCTGTCTGTTCGATAGACGCAAGTTCCTCTTCCGTCAGATTCTGTAACAATGGAATTCTTTTCTTGTCCATAATCCCTCTTTTCGTTGTTATAACAACCGCTTTTCTATTGTCATTTTACTATACTGTGGATACAGTGTCAAAGAACACGAACTATTCTGATATGAAATTAAGCAAAAGGAGATTTTATAATATGAAACGACAGATTATCGAAATTGATGAGACAAAATGTAATGGATGTGGTGCCTGCGCCAATGCATGCCACGAAGGCGCGATCGGCATGGTGGATGGCAAAGCCAGACTGCTCCGCGACGATTACTGCGACGGATTCGGAGATTGTCTTCCAACTTGTCCGACCGGAGCCATCACATTCGTAGAACGGGAAGCTGCCGCATATGATGAGGATGCTGTCCTTAAAAACAAGCAGCTCAAAGCAGCTGCCAAAGCAGCATCACATTCCGGATGTCCGGGCACGCGTATGCAGACTTTAAAGCATGAATCACCAGTCACTTCCGGATGTCCGGGCACGCGTATGAAGACTTTAAGCCACGCTTCTGAAGAAAACGCTGCACCGGCAGAGCGTATGACATCCGCACTCGCCCAGTGGCCATGCCAGATCAAGCTAGCCCCGATCAATGCGCCTTTCTATGAGAACGCCAGGCTTCTGATTGCCGCAGACTGTACCGCTTATGCCTATGCGAATATGCATCAGGATTTCATGCGTGGTCACGTCACACTCATCGGCTGCCCGAAATTGGATGCCATCGATTACAGTGAGAAGCTGACTGCGATCATCCGTGAAAACAATATCGAGGAAGTAACGATCGTGCGCATGGAAGTTCCCTGCTGCGGCGGTCTTGAACAGGCTGCCCGCACCGCCTTACAGAATTCCGGCAAGTTTCTTCCGTGGCACGTTGTCACTATCTCTGTTGACGGCAACATTCTAAACTAAATCAAAACAAGGTTACTTTCTCTTTCCAAAGAGAGAGAAGCCCTTCTTTTCATAAGGCTCCTGCGCAACCGATACGGCTGTGTATCCGGTTGCGTTTATGGCAGCCTTTAATTTTTCTTCATCTAACGCATTTTCCGAGATGATCTCGGTCTTCTTCTTCGAGTGCGAAGATGTCACCTTCTTGATACTACCTTCAAAAGCACGTCTGACAGCCTCATTGACATGACTCTCACACATACCACACATCATACCGTCTACGCCTACTGTTGTCTTAACCATCTTATATTCCTCCTGTCAGTCAATCTCTCTTATATTGTCCCATTCCGACAATCGCCTTATCATCGATCGGGATAGTTGGATCATACACCCGCAAGTGTTTCTATGACAATAGAAAACAGTCATTGTTATTGATAGAAATCTTCATTAATAGAATGTAATTGTTCCGCAGCTTTACGGACTTCTTCTGCATCGGTCCGATAGATTTCAAATTCACTCATTCCTTCGATTCCCATATGCACCCGCTCATTGCGATACTGCATTCCGCTTGGCAGCACCTTCTTCCCGGACATGTGAAAGGCATGCGCCGTTGTCTCCTTCGCAAGCTGCACGATATTGCCGGAATTGACTCCTGCCCCGACCATAACCGTTATCGCTTCTTTTTCACCAAGCTTCACAAGCTCGTAAAGCAATTCTCTTCCTGCATATGCATCTGCTTCCTGCCCCGATGTCAGAATTGTGTCCACTCCAAGCATCTTTGCCGTCCTCATCGTAACGATTGGGTCCGCACACACGTCAAAAGCCCTATGGAACGTGATTCTGCATCCATCTGCCGATTCGATCATGCCTCTCATCTGCGCCTCATTCAGCGTTCCGTCTGCATTCAGGCTTCCAATCACAACTCCATCTGCACCTTCTTTCGAAAAATGCCTGATATCATATATCATTTGTTCATACTCATAATCCGTATATAAGAAATCTCCAAATCTCGGCCGGATCAATGTTCGAATCGGAAGTCCCGTTTCTCTCTTTACCTCGTCAAAGAGTGCATACCCCGGTGTTGTCCCTCCAATCACAAGATTTGCGCACAATTCGAGGCGCGTTGCCCCGCCTGCCCTGGCAGCAAGTGCCGATTCCACGCTGTCTACACAGACTTCCAAAATATAATCCTTCATACTTTTCCTCCAAAATCACTACACCTTCCTATAGAAAAGTGAATTGCAACTTCTCCTAAGTGATGTTATCCTAATCTCCATAAGTATTGTACAATTACGAAACTCCTGTGGTGGCTTGCTCCGGTGGGGGAGTTTCGCAATCCGCTACTATAAGTAATATAATAAGGAGTATACAAACATGTTTCAACTACTACTTGCAATCATTTATCTGGCTTTTATCAGTCTGGGGCTTCCGGATGCCTTACTGGGTTCCGCGTGGCCGATCATGTATCAGGAATTTTGTGTCCCGGTCTCCTATATGGGAATCATCTCGATGATCATCGCTGCCGGAACGGTCGTCTCAAGCCTTATGAGCGACCGCCTTACCAAGAAGCTTGGAACCGGCAAGGTGACCGCACTCAGTGTGCTTCTTACCGCGATCGCACTCTTGGGCTTCTCCATCAGCAGTTCCATGTGGATGCTCTGTCTGTGGGCAATTCCTTATGGACTCGGTGCCGGAAGCGTAGATGCTTCTCTCAATAACTATGTTGCCCTACACTATGCAAGTCGTCACATGAGCTGGCTGCACTGCATGTGGGGAATCGGCGCATCACTCGGTCCTTCCATCATGGGACTTGCGCTCTCGCACGGACAGACCTGGAACATGGGTTATCGCTATATTGCAATCCTTCAGGTCGTGCTGACCACGATTCTTTTTATCAGTCTGCCCCTTTGGAAGAAAAATAATACGGTGTCATCATCCTGTGATGAGGAACCATCCTCCGACCATATTCTTACACTCCGTGAGATCATTCGCCTTTCCGGAGCAAAGGAAATTATGATCGCATTCTTCTGTTACAGTGCCATTGAACAGACAACCGGTCAGTGGGGAAGCAGCTATCTGGTTCTGCACAAAGGGCTGACGGAGGAGACCGCAGCTACCTTCGCCGGACTTTTTTACATAGGAATCACCATCGGACGGGCATTGAGCGGATTCATTACCATGAAATTGAACGATACACAGATGATCCGTCTCGGCGAGGTGATCATTCTTCTTGGATGTATCGCTCTGTTCCTACCGTTTGGTTCCATAATTTCTCTGTGCGGCTTCATCCTGATCGGACTCGGATGTGCTCCGATCTATCCAAGTATCATCCACTCCACGCCCGCCAATTTCGGTGCCGATAAATCGCAGGCCGTTATCGGTGTGCAGATGGCCGCTGCTTACGTTGGAACCACTGTGATGCCTCCGCTTTTTGGTATTATTGCAAACAATATCAGCATTGCACTGCTCCCTCTTTATGTCTTTGCAGCACTGCTTCTCATGTTCGCGATGTACGAGCGGGTCGTCAAAAAATGTAACTAAATGATTCGATTTCTTTAAAAAAAGAGCGGTGCGCCATAAAGAGGACTTCACTTAGGGATTTGTAGAAAAACAGATTTTGAGTGACGTCTTCAAGCGGTGACAAAAGAAATAACGACCATACAAGAGTAGGAATACTCCTGTGTGGTCGTTTTCTTATGCTCAAGTACCGAGGCGGTAGGCGAGAAACTAATAGTCTCAAATAATCCTGTAAATTATTATATCATAAAAATATGAAATTTTCTACCTCCTGCAGCTATCTCGTATGGTCGCAGGATATTTTTTGTTTTTTTCAAAAAAGCGTCCTTTTTCATCTCCTCCCAAGGCTAACAGATAGAAGGACAGAAAAAAGTGCTCCGCGGTAACTTTCCGCGAAGCACTTTGTGCTATAACCATTATTTCTGCTACTCGACTATACTGAATACAAATTTCTGCGTACTGCTTCCTGACTTTGGTGCAAACTTCAAATGTGCACCGCTCACAGCAACTCCGTCCTGAATGTCCAGATACATTCCGACTCCGTTTTTAATACATACAGTTCCGTCATCATTATATTCAATCGTTAGCTTCTGACAGTCATACCCATTGCCAGCCTGATACACCTGTCCTGTTGTTCCGGTCAGTCTGTGTGAACTGTAATCATTGTACAACACTGAAAAACCATTGACGTTATAGAAGAGAAATACCTGATTGCTGCCACCGTTTTTAGTGTACAATCCGATCTCTGCTCCGCTTAACCTTTCTTTTCCGAACACATCCAGACAAACTTTTGTATTGTCTGCCGGCGAAACGGCATACCTTATACCCGGCATCAGATAATCCTTTTCCTTACTTGCTTTGTATGCCCGATAAAATGCAGTGATCACATTTTTTCTGTTCGCGCTGCCCTGGGATATCTTTCCACTCTGGTATGCTCTTTGAGGTGCATTAGCGACGCTGACAAGATTTTTTAAGATTTTATTACAATCACTCCGCGAGATTTTCTCATCCGGATGAAACTTCTTGTCGGAAGTCTTCTTCACAATTCCAAGTTGATAAGCCATAAGCACATATGGATCCTTCGTATCGGAATACGGAGATTTCTTTCCTACCTTAGGCAGCTTATGACCGGTCGCCTGATACCAGTTCATAGCCAGTCTGCAGACTTCTGCTTTCGTCGCTTTTTTATTATAGTTTTTCAAAATCCCACTGTAAGCAATCTTTTCTTTTTTTGCCAGTTTTATGTACTGCTGATTTCCGTTGCCTGCACCTGCAAGATAAGCATCCGCAAAATTAAGATCCTTCCTTTGCATATATGCGATACTTTTTCGCCATAAAACCTGAGTCCATTTCGAATTATACTTTTCTTTGACGATCTTTACCCCATCCCCCACAAGGATAGCACCCATGCGATTTTCGGCCGTAGCCTTCGGCTTGGCATAGATAAAAAAATAATGCTCGGGATCCATGACGTTTCCCGCAATAACGGTCTTTTTGACTTTAGGCTTCTTCCCCGTCATTTGTTCATCGTACCATGTTAAAAAATACACCCCATTAAACTTCGAATCTTTCAAGTCTACAATGTCTGAACCGATGACCTTCCATACTCTTCCTTCATAGAACACCCGGACTACCTGCTTGCCCTCACAGGCTTGCCTGCTATCTAATATATACAGGTCTTCTCCCTCCGGCAAGACGATTGAAGTGCCTATCACAAGTGCTCCCCCAGGACCAGCCTTTCCGATAGCGCTAAACAACGGCGGTCTTTCCAGATACGTCAGATCCAATGTAAACCCGGGTGTGTTTACCATCTCCGCCTGCACGTTCTCCGGCAGAATGGTCACGAACATCGCAAGCACCAACATCATACAGATTACGGTTCGTAAATGTGATTGTTTTCTCTTAACTTCTCTCATATCCATCTCTCTTTCTGTTTCTATTTTTTATTTTCTATCCTTAATTTTAAGTCTCACTTTCAATTAAAGTAAATACAAATTTTTGCGTACTGCTATCTGATTTTGGTGCAAAGCACAAATGAGCATTGCTGACCGCCTTTCCACCCTTAATGTCAAGATACAGACCCTCTCCATTTTGAATACATACGGTTCCATCATCATTGTATTCGATCGTCATCTTTTCACGTTCATACCATATTCTGTCCTGATATACCTTGTCGCGTGATCCGGACATTGTCTTTTGTGAGGATAAGCTGTTGATCGTTGTGAAACCATTAACATAATATATAAGGAATTTTTGATTCTTACTTCCCTTCTTAGAATATAATCCTATCTCAGCTCCGACGTCATTTTTTGCTTCAAAGACATCCAGACAAACAGTCGGATTATTTACCGGTGAAATTGTATAGGTAACTTCACTATAACGCCAATCATCGCCCCCAACCAGATAGTTCTTCTTCTGGAGCATCCTGTATGACCGGTAGAAATTACGTAACACCGTTTCTCTGGAAACACCGCATCCTTCATCCGTTGAATCTGAGCTATAGGTATTCATATAGTCGTACACCTTTGAATTCTTTGTGATTTTGAGCAGTCTTTTTACCAATTCATTATACTGATTATTTGTCAGCATTTTATCCGGCCGGAATTTCTTATTGGAAATACTTTTCACAATTCCAAGCTGATGTGCCATAATAACATAAGGATCCTTTGTATCCGTATACGGAGATTTCTTGCTCTGCTTCGGCAACGCATGACCGGTTGCCTTATACCAGTTGACCGCAAGTCTGCAGAATTCCTTCTTCTTCAGGTCTTTGTCATAATCTTTCAAAATGCCTTTATAAGTCAGTTTTGCTTTCTTTGCCTGCTTTACATCCTGCTGACTCCGAATTTCAAGACCTGCCAGATAACCATCCGCATAATTGAGGCAATCCTTTTTTATATATCCGACGCTGTAATTTCCCCATAAAATTTCAGCCCACTCCGAGTTATAATTCTCGTTGATCACCTGTATCCCTGTTCCAACCGCAGCGAAACCGATGCAATTCTTGTCTGTTGCTTTCGGCTTTGCATAGATAAAGTAATAATGAAGGGGATCCATGACATCGCCTACCAAAGCAGTCTTTTTTACCTTTATCCCATTTTTTTTGCTTCTTTTTGTATACGTTGCATGCGCGGTTCCACGAGCGGTCTCTGTCAGTCCCTCTATTCTTTTTGCTTCTACGGCCCAATTTCTGCCCTCATAGTACACCTGATAAACGTACTTGCCCGAGCAAATATGGAAGTCTTCCTCTATATAAACGGTCGCGCCTTCCGGTGCTTCCACTACCGTATTAAGAAATTTTGCGCCTCCCTTTCCGACCTTTCCGAAGCATTTAATATCTCCCGACCGTTTCAAATCTACCAGATCCATGGTAAAACCTGATTTCACGGTAACTGCCTGCACGTTCTCCGGCAGAATGGTTACACACATCACAAGCACCAGCATCATACATATCCATCGCTTTACTTCCTTCATTCTTTTCATAAGCGTTCCTCCTTCGCCCCTATGGTATTAAAATCTGATTCTAATTATACCAATATTGAACCAGTTTTTGCTTTTCATGACATGAATTACAGGTTTTTCGACATGAACGATGAGTCTTCTGTAAAAAAAGAAAGAAACCCGAAAATGTGAAAAATTTCCAGGTTTCTTTCTATATTAAAACATCACTTTCATCGTAGTACCTCTGCCTGGCTCACTGTCAACCGTAATCTGCGCATCATGAAGCTCTACGATATGCTTCACGATCGCAAGTCCCAGTCCCGTTCCGCCGGTCTGCTTCGAGCGGCTTTTATCCACCCGGTAAAAGCGTTCAAAAATGCGTTCCTGCTGGTCTTTGGGGATTCCGATCCCGTCATCTGCTACTACCAGAACCGGCTGCCGGTTTTCATGCCCTACCTTCACATGAACTTCGCCGCCCTCATTGTTATACCGGATCGCATTCGCGGTCAGATTCTCACTGTTATGAAGCTCCGACAAACGGATAATATCATTGATCAGTGAGAGCAGACGATCCGCATATGTATGATAACGTAAAAAGTGTTACCGTTCACACCTAACGGTGTTACCAGCAACGATTACAGCCCCTGCCTCTACGAGGCAGGGGCTGTAATCACTCAATAATTAATACTATGGTGCATAGCTTGACAGCGTGGTGTCAAGCTTGCGTCTGAACCAATGTCATTTAGTTAGCCATAAAGATGAGTGAACTTTTTTAGGATTAAGCAGTGGTCATGTTTCACCTAAATGCGCATCGCTCTTTCTTTTTATGTCTGGTCTGTTTCATCCGCCTTTACTTGATTGTTGTAGAAACCGAAATAAATCCAGCCGCATAAGGTCCTAAATTATATGGATACGTAAAGAATACGATTTTTCCGTTATTCTTAACATAGAAATTATTACTAAAATCCATATCTTTTAATCGCTCCTTCAACTCTTTACGGCCATCTTTGTATGCAGGATAAAATCCGGCATCTTCCCCCTTCTTATCCCACTTGGCAAGATAAAGCTTTCTCACTTTTGCATTCAGCTGTTTCTTATTGAGTCCTAATATTTTTGTTGCCGTCAGCTTCTTACCGGTCTGTGCGTCAAATGTCAGGCATTCGCGATACGGATCACCATGAGCTCCACCCATATATAAATATCCGCTTAATATCACGCTGAAATATTGATCATTATTCGCCGTTACCTTATATGTGATTTCATCACTATAAGTCCAATTGATCGTAACATCATCTTTCTTTTCCTCCTCAAGAAACAACTTATACTCCTCTTTATATGTCGGAGCATATTTCTTCCAGCCGTCGATCAGACTTTTCTTTTCCTTGTTTAATGCCTCATTGATCTTATTAGCTGCTTCCGAATCATCCTTGATGGTCGGAAAAGTTCCTGTGACCGAAAAATAAACCCTTCCATTTTTTAGCTTATAATCCTTTGCATATTTTGACTTTCCAACCGTATACTTTTTCGTTACCACGTTTGTCGTTGCCTGTGTATTCTCTGGTGTCTGTTCCGTTCCTGTTGTATTCGTATCCTCTGCCACTTGCTCATTCTGCGTTACAGCAGCTTCGGCCAATCCCGTTGCCGGTATGAACATCCCCGCTGCAAGGGTTGTTGCCAGTGCAAATACTCCAAGTTTCTTTAACATATTCTTTCTTGTGCTCATGATTGTCTCCTCCTTGATCTGTATATGAAAGACTACGCTATTATTTCTCAATCTCACTTCCTTGTCTTTTGTTTGCACCCATTGTAGCACTCATTTCTTGGGATTCAAGGTATTTATTCTTATGATTTTCTTAAACTTGGCAGAAAATTCGGTTTTGTCGTGATCGGATAGATTTTCTAAAACGGACGATACCGGATTATAGATTTATAATAGAAAATTAGCAGTAGGTTTTTTAAAAGCAATGGATTTGGAATGATTTCAATGACCGGAGGTTTTTTCTAAGTTACGGCATCGGACCATACGGTTATTTGTTTCAGGAAAATTTGCAAGTCAACTTCACCAACGATTTTGGATAGTTGGCTGAGATATGCGCAATTATCTATAGATAATGGAACGGTGAAGCAGTTGCAAATTTGTCCTTCAAAAATAAGTATGGTTCCGATACCTGTAACATGAATACATTGGTCATTGAAATCATCCAAAATCCTGTTGGATAAATAAATCTACTGCTAATTTTCTTTTTTACATTTTCTGATCCGGTATCTGTGTATTGGAAAAACGTATCTGATGCACGACAAAAATTTGCTGCATTGTAATAATAAATAAATCACGCGCAGCGAAATCTTACATTTATTTGTAAAATAACGCTGCGCGTCTATTTTTTAATATACTGGAGGGCAAATTTTGAAACAGGGCGGATTCATATAAATATTTACTTTTACGCCCAGGGAAGTTTGGAAGCGGGGTGTAAACATACTAATATTTGCTTCTACGCCCTGACATAGACCGGAAATGGGGCGCGAACATACTAATATTCGATTCTACGCCCTGACATAGACCGGAAATGGGGCGCAAACATACTAATATTCGATCCTACGCCCCGACAGAGGTCAGAAATGGGGCGCGAACATATTAATATTCGATTCTACGCCCCGGCAGAGACCAGAAGCGGGGCTCGAACATATTAATATTCATTTCTCCACCCCGATAATGTCTGGTTCAAACGAAATACAGAAATCATATGATCCAAACGGCAAAATTTAGTATTATGTCAGACAAACGATAAGTATTTTATATGATTCCAGGATAAAAATAAATCACGCGCGGAGAAAATTTTATATTTACCTATAAAATAACACCGCGCGTCAATTATTTTTATTTACTATAGGGCAAATTTTTGTCGTGTATCAGATAGGCTCTTTTCAATACACAGATACCGGATTGAAAAATGTAAAAAAGAAAATTAGCAGTAGATTTATTTATCCAACAGGACTTTGGATGATACACTTTATCGTTCAAAGTCCGTTGATATTGTAATAACTACTGCTAATTTTCTATTATAAATCTATAATCCGGTATCGTCCGTTTTAGAAAGTCTATCTGATCACGACAAACCCGAATTTTACTCTTCGTTCATGTGTGCCAGCTTCTTCGCCTGATCCGCTGCAATACATGCATCAATGATCTCCTGAATATCACCGTTTAAGATCTTATCGAGCTTATACAATGTCAGGTTGATACGGTGATCCGTCACACGTCCCTGCGGGAAGTTGTAGGTACGGATCTTCTCGGAACGATCTCCCGTTCCGATCTGGCTGCGTCGCTCCGCAGACTCTGCATCCTGCTTTTTCTGCAACTCTAAATCATACAACTTAGAGCGCAGTAACGCGAAAGCCTTCTCCTTATTCTGGATCTGTGACTTCTCGGTCTGGCTGTAGATCACAATTCCGGTCGGGTAATGGGTCAGTCGAACCGCAGAGTCGGTCGTGTTGACACACTGTCCACCGTTTCCGGAAGCTCTCATTACATCGATTCGGATGTCCTTCTCATCGATGTGTACATCCACATCCTCTGCCTCCGGCATAACCGCTACCGTACAGGTTGAAGTCTGGATTCGTCCCTGTGACTCAGTCTCCGGCACTCGCTGTACACGGTGAACACCGGACTCGTATTTCAGTACGGAGTATGCGCCCGCTCCGGTTACCATAAAGTCAACGGATTTCATTCCGCCGATACCGGTCTCGTCCGCCTCAAGTGTCTCCACCTTCCAGTGGCGGCTCTCTGCGTAATGCACATACATACGATAGATCTCTGCTGCAAAAAGCGCAGCCTCTTCTCCACCGGCACCTGCACGGATCTCCACGATAACGTTCTTGTCATCGTTCGGATCCTTCGGCAGTAACAGGATCTTCAGTTCCTGCTCAAGCTCTGCAAGACGATCCTTGGACTCATTCAACTCTTCCTTGGCAAGTTCACGCATCTCTTCGTCGTTCTCTTCCTCGAGCATCGCAAGAGAATCTTCAATATTCTGCTTGCACTGCTTGTACTCCTTATAAGCTTCCACGATTGGCTGTAAGTCGCTCTGTTCTTTCATCAGCTTACGGAAGCGGTTCGGATCATTTGCCACATCCGGCTCACTCAGTGTATTCATAAGCTCCTCATAGTGGTGGAGCAAATCCTCTAATTTATCAAACATAATATATCCTCACTTTTCTATAGTCATTCTAATCCTCTCGATACAGTGACATATTCAGGATCTGTTTCCTGCACTTCATCACATCTCGGGTGATACAATATGGGCGATGCATCAAAGATGCACCGCAAGAGATGCACCGCAGACGCTAGAGATGTCCCATGACCACACGATCATTTCTGGCAAGATCCTTGATCACACGAACCTCCGAGAATCCGGCCAGACGCATCATCGTCGATACGGCATCTCCCTGCTCGCATCCGATCTCAAACAGTATATAGCCATCCTGCTTCATATAATTCTTGCATTGTTCCAGAATCTTACTGTAGAAATACAATCCGTCGCCTTTGCCGTCCAAAGCCTCCCGCGGCTCAAACTGCGATACTTCCGGCATCAGGGTCGCTACCAAATCCGTCGGTATATACGGCGGATTGGAGACAATCACATCAAAATCATTCTCCACCACATCCTCAAACAGATCACTGCGCTCAAATACGGCCGGAACCTCATTGAACTTTGCATTCTCCTTCGCAACGTTGATTGCCTGCTTAGAGATATCGTAACCGATTCCTTCCACATCATGTGCATTCTTAAGAATGCTGATCAGCACGCAGCCGGATCCGGTGCACATATCCATAACCTTCATTCCCGGCTTAATCACCTTTAACGCTTCTTCCACAAGCGTCTCGGTGTCCTGTCTCGGAATCAGCACGTTGGAATTCACATGGAAGGTCAGTCCCATGAATTCCTGCTCACCCGTAATGTACTGAAGTGGAACCCGCTCCGCTCTCTTTTTGATCAGCACCTCGAATTCACGCACCTGCTCCTCGCTCATCTCTTCGTCGATGTGCATGTAATAATATGTGTGATCAATCTTGCAGGCCATCGCAAGAAGCAGCCACGAGTCCGTCTTTGCATCCGCGATATCCGCCTGTTGTAAATTTTTCTCACCTAAAACAATCGCTTCACGATAGGTCATACATTCTCTTCCTTCTGCCACTTTTTCCAGTCAAATACTGCTTCCACCGAAGCAATTCCGACCTCGATCATATCATCTTCCGGTTCCCTAGTCGTCAGCCTCTGCATCCATAATCCCGGCTGGGACAATGCATTGACAAACCAGTTGTCATACCGTCCTGCAAGACGGATAAACTCATACGACACACCGGCGATCACCGGGATCAAAAGCAGGCGCAGCACCAGCTGCTGGATCCTTGAATCCACCCGGATAAACATAAAGAATACAATTGAGATCAACATCACGATGAGCAGAAAACTTGTTCCGCACCGCTTATGTAATCTGGAACTCTTCCTCACATTCTCGATGTTTAATTCCATTCCATGCTCAATACAATTAATACACTTGTGCTCCGCACCATGATACATAAACACACGCTTGATATCCGGTGTCAGAGAAATGATTGCAATATATCCAAGGAATATTGCCAGACGGATCAGTCCCTCGATCAAAGCGATCAACGTCTCCGATGCAATTACTTTATGAAAAAAGCCTGACAGAAAATACGGCAGTGCAAAAAACAATGCAAGCGCAAATACGATGGAAAAAGCCACCGTTCCACCCATTAACGCCTTCTCCTGCTTCTTTTCTTTCTCTTCTAACTTCTTGCGTTCTTCTTCTGATAAATTTTTCTTCTTATTGTCCTCTTCCTCATCCTCGAAGAAAGATGCAGAATACATTAAGGTACTCATTCCAAGCACCAGCGATTCCACGAAATTGACAACGCCACGAACGATCGGCAGATGTCTGATCTTCTCATTCTTGATCGTACTCTTATAGTTCTCGACCTTGACATCGATCTGATGATCCGGCTTTCTTACCGCAACTGCGTAACGATCCTGATTCTTCATCATTACGCCTTCCATGACTGCCTGACCGCCAACTCCTGAATATTTCATATTTTTCCCCCACGGAATACGTTCCTTCCGCTGCTTTCCTTAATAGCGAAAAAGGTTGAGGCATATCGCAGCCTCAACCTTCTTAGTAAATCGCTCAATTCTATTTCATGCCATACTTCTTGTTGAACTGTTCGATACGTCCACGAGCCTGGTTAGCCTTCTGCTGTCCAGTATAGAATGGATGACACTTAGAACAGATTTCTACGTGGATATCTGACTTTGTAGAACCGGTAACGAATGTGTTACCACAGTTACATGTTACAGTTGCCTGATAATAATCTGGATGGATTCCTTCTCTCATGATTTTCACCTCTTCTATTTCTTATCGTTTTTAGTTATCACTCTCTGATTGATTACCTACGCACTTGCCTCGCGCAGCGAATTTCATGCAAGTACTCCTTTCAATCGAAGATTGACTTGTGAATACACTCTTTATACCCGTATGCCCGATCCGCATATGATACTTGTTGCAAGAGCGACACTTTCGTCCGTTTACATCCCGATAAACAGCTTATTTATTGTATCATAGGCTTTTTACGATTGCAATAGGTATTTTGCAATTCATTTCATATTTTATAAAATCCGGTTCTTGCGTACCATATTGATGAATTCTGCGTTGCTCTTCGTGTGTGCAAACATGTTAAGAATGTTCTCAACCGCCTCATCGGAACGCATTCCGTTTAACGCGCGGCGCATGTTCTCCACACCCTCTCTCTCATCCGGATCAAGAAGCAGATCGTCACGTCTCGTTCCGGACTTGACAATATCAACGGCCGGGAAGATTCTCTTCTCGGAAAGCTTACGGTCAAGGACGAGTTCCATGTTACCGGTTCCTTTGAACTCCTCGAATACGACATCATCCATTTTGCTTCCGGTATCAACCAAAGCGGTTGCAAGAATCGTAAGGCTTCCGCCCTCTCGCATATTACGGGCTGCACCGAAGAAACGCTTCGGCATATGAAGTGCAGCCGGATCAAGACCACCGGATAACGTACGTCCACTCGGTGTACAGGTCAGATTGTACGCACGCGCAAGTCTTGTAATACTGTCGAGTAATATCATGACATCCTTCTTATACTCAACCAGACGCTTTGCACGCTCGATGACCATCTCCGCAACTCTCTTATGATGTTCTGCAGTCTCATCGAATGTGGAATAGATGACTTCCACATTATCGCCGGCGATTGCTTCCTTGATATCGGTAACTTCCTCCGGGCGCTCATCGATCAGTAAGATGATCAGATGCATCTCCGGGTTGTTGGTCTTGATGGACTTTGCAATCTCCTTTAAAAGGGTTGTCTTACCTGCCTTCGGCTGGGAAACGATCATACCACGCTGTCCCTTACCGATTGGAGACACGACATCCACAACACGCATCGCAACCGAGCCCCCCTGCCGCTCAAGACGTAAACGCTCATTCGGGAATATCGGTGTCAGATTCTCAAAGCTTGGACGCTTCTGTGCCTCTGCCGGATGCTGTCCATTGACCGAAGTCACGAACAATAATGCAGAGAACTTCTCCTTCTCCGAAGTCTTGATTCTTGTATTTCCGGTCACGATATCACCGGTCTTTAAGTTAAATCTACGAATCTGCGACGGTGCCACATAGACATCATGCTCGCCCGGCAGATAATTCTCGCACCGGATAAAGCCATATCCTTCTGTCAACACCTCTAAGATTCCGCTGACTGTCACACCACTGTCAAGATTCGCGATATCCTCCTTGACTGCGATCGAACTATGATCCTCTGTTGTCTTATAGACTTCCCTCTTCTCTTCTGTCTGTGCCTCGGCTTCCTTCTTCTCAGCCGGATGTGAAGCTGCTTTCTTCAGCTTATCCTTCTCATCTTCCTGTAGCATGCGCTCAACAAGATCACCCTTTTTCATAGCGGACACGCCTTTAATTCCACGCGCCTTTGCAAGGTCTTTTAACACAACCAAAGAAAGACTTTCATATTTTTCTCTCATATGCACTCCTTTATATTGAAAACATGTAAAAAGTTCATGGGAATTTCTGTCCGAAAAGGACTATGAATCTTCTATAGTGATCACATTATACACCATTCTTTTCAAAATAGAAAGTCTTTTTTCCCGATTTGACCAATCCTTTATAATATGTTTTAATGTACATAAAATAATTTCTTTACACAGAATACTACATAATTATAGAAGGAGAACCATCATGGATCAGAAGGAAAAAGCACTCTTATGCCACAAAGAATGGAACGGAAAACTCGAGACGATCGCCAAGTCCAAAGTAAATTCACGTGAGGACTTAGCGATTGCATACACTCCTGGCGTTGCAGAACCTTGCAAGGTGATCGCCGAGGATAAATCCGCCGCATACACCTACACATGGAAAGCCAACACCGTCGCAGTCGTATCTGACGGTAGCGCGGTACTTGGACTCGGCAACATCGGACCTTACGCCGCTATGCCGGTTATGGAAGGAAAATGCGTACTTTTCAAGGAATTCGGTGATGTCAACGCTGTTCCGATCTGCCTCGATACCCAGGATACCGAAGAGATCATTCAGGCAGTCAAGAACATCGCACCTGGTTTTGGCGGTATCAACTTAGAGGATATTTCCGCACCACGCTGCTTCGAGATCGAGGAGCGCTTAAAAGAGATGCTTGATATTCCGGTATTCCATGATGACCAGCACGGTACTGCGATCGTTGTTCTTGCCGGAATCATCAACGGACTTCGTGTAACTGGCAAGAAGAAGGAAGACTGTAAAGTCGTTGTCAACGGTGCCGGTTCTGCCGGAGTTGCGATCACCCGCCTCCTTTTAACCTACGGATTCAAGCATGTGACCATGTGTGACCGTGAAGGAATCATTGGTAAAGACTATCCGAACTTAAACTGGATGCAGAAAAAGATGACGGAAGTTACCAATTTGGAAAACGCGACCGGTACGCTCGCCGATGCACTTCGCAACGCAGATATCTTTGTCGGTGTATCCGCACCGAATATCGTAACACCGGAGATGGTGGCTTCCATGAATAAAGACTCTATCCTTTTTGCAATGGCAAACCCGGTACCGGAAATCATGCCGGACGTTGCCAAGGCCGCCGGTGCACGCGTTGTGGGAACCGGACGAAGCGACTTCCCGAACCAGGTCAACAACGTGATCGCATTCCCGGGTATCTTTAAAGGTGCATTAGAAGGACACGCAACACAGATTACAGAGGAAATGAAGCTTGCAGCTGCGGAAGCACTCGCTGCATTGGTTTCTGACGAAGAATTAAATGATGAGTTTATTATGCCGGAAGCTTTTGACCCAAGAGTTGCAGAGGTTGTAAGTCAGGCTGTAAAGTCTCATATCAAATAATATGATCCATCCTGTAATTTCTGATACCGTCTGTCCCTATTCCGGAGGCAGGCGGTATTATTCACTCAACGATTATTGTAAAGAAATATTTAAAGAAAAAGTATATCGCCTTTCCCTAAGCGGCGGTATGAGCTGTCCGAACCGGGACGGAACACTCGCAACCGGAGGATGCGCATTCTGTAGTGAGGGAGGCTCCGGTGATTTTGCTTCGGATGCAGCACTCTCCATTCCGCTTCAGCTCGCGGATGCCAAGGCGCGGATTGCAGCCAAGACGGATTGCCATAAATTTATTGCTTATTTTCAATCCTACACCAACACCTATGCTCCGGTCTCCTATCTTAAGAAGCTCTACTTTGAGGCGATCGAACCGGAAGAAATTGTTGCATTATCGATTGGAACAAGAAGCGATTGTCTTTCACCTGACATCCTTGACCTGCTTTCATCCGTAAACCAGACCAAACCGGTATGGATGGAACTCGGTATGCAGACAATGCATAACGAAACCTTAGACCGGATGAATACACACACGACGGCTGAACAGTTTGACGCTTCCGTCTATGCACTTGCGGAAAGAGGCATTCCTGTGATCGCACATGTCATCTTGGGACTTCCCGGTGAAACCCGCGACATGATGCTTGCTACCATAAGGCATGTTGCAGCCCTTCCGGTCTCCGGAGTCAAGCTGCAGCTTTTGCATGTACTGGATCACACGGCACTTGCAGACATGTATCGAAACAATCCGTTCCCGGTCATGGAGCTGAATGAATACTGCGAACTTGTCATCGACTGCTTAGAACTTCTGCCGCCTGATCTTGTGATCCACCGGCTCACCGGCGATGGACCAAGGAATCTGCTTCTTGCACCGCGTTGGAGTACCGATAAGAAGCGTGTGCTGAATACCATTCACAGACGTATGAAGGAACGCAATACCTGGCAGGGAAAATATTATAAATCATAATTAAATTTTATGAAAATGTTTGATTTTTAGGGATCGCCATCATGATAACACAGAAAGGAGACTTACAAATTGGCTGAACCATTTACCATTTATAAACTTACTATTTTGTATATGCTGAGCAAAGCGGGATTTCCGCTGACGAATACACAGATTTCCAATTTCTTCTTAAGTGAAGAATATACCGACTATTTCCGTGTGCAGGAAGTGCTTGGCGATCTGGTCGACGCGGATCTGATCCTAGCCGAATCCACGCACTCGAACACGCAGTACACCCTTACTGCCGCAGGGAAAGAAACACTTGGCTTCTTCAAAGATAAGATAACGGACGGAATCGAAGCAGATGTGATCAAGTTCTTCGAGAAGAACAAGCTGGAATTCCGTCAGGAGAACTCCATCCTTGCCGATTATTATAAGACAACCAACCAGAAGTATGCCGTGCGCTGTCAGGTACGTTCTGACAGCAACACGATCATTGATCTGACACTCTCCGTCTCCACCAAGGAACAGGCAGAGGCGATCTGTAACAACTGGAAGAACCAAAACGAAGATGTGTACGCATATCTGATGGATATGCTGCTGAAATAAAGTTTCAATAATGAACTCTTTATTTCTTTTTTACACTGTATCCAAATTTACCAAGTTTTTTACCTAATGCAAAGTACTCTCCATGGGAATACATGACAAGACCGGATTCATTGATATGAAACTTTCCGATTTCATCCATGTACTGATCATCCACAGTAACGCCGACTACCTCGGCGATAAACATCGTATGACTTCCCAGTTCCCGTTTCTCAGTAATTTTGCATTCCATATTAACCGGACTCTCATCGATTCCCATCGCATGAACATGCTCCATTGGAATCGGTGTCAGTCCGGTTTTTGCGAATTTATCAACATCTCTTCCACTGACCACACCACAATAGTCGCATGCTTTCACAAGAGACTCATTCGTAAGATTGATCACAAACTCTCCTGTCTCTTCCAGAATCTGATAAGAATAGCGTGACGGACGCACGGAGATCGACACCATTGGCGGATTCGTACATACCGTACCTGCCCATGCAACAGTAATAATATTTGATTTTCCTTCTTTATCCGTTACCGACACCATGACTGCCGGCACCGGGTTGAGCATATTGCCCGGTTTCCAATGTTGTTTTCCCATCGTTTTCTCTTTCCTCTTATGCACTGAAATTTTCATCTCAATCATTCTCTTAAGTCCGGTTGTTTTCATTCCGAACACATTTTGTTCTCTACGTCATCGAATCCTTTGCTTTTACATAAGTTCATGCTGGCAAAGCACTCGCTCAAGTTCTCTGCAATGCGGCTCCTCAAGCTCCGTGAGTGGGAGGCGTAAACCACCGACGTTATATCCAAGTAAATTCATCGCAGCCTTCACCGGGATTGGATTCACTTCGGAGAACAATGCATCTACCAGATCAAGATAATCTAACTGCATATTTTTCGCAGTAATTAAATCTCCATTCAAGAAACTATACACCATATTGTGTGTCTCCTCTGGTACGACATTCGATAATACCGAAATGACACCCACACCGCCAAGCGACAATACCGGAAGAATCTGATCATCATTTCCGGAATAGATGGAAAGCTGATTCCCCGCAAGCCTCGCCAGGCGAGCCACCTGCGAGAGATTTCCGCTCGCTTCCTTGATTCCGATCACATTCGGACAATCCTCAGCAATTCGAACTGCGGTCTCTGGAAACAGATTGCAGCCTGTGCGTGAAGGTACGTTGTACATGATGATCGGCAGATCGGTCTGTGCCGCAATCAGCCGATAATGCTCATACAAACCATTCTGTGTCGCCTTATTGTAGTAAGGGGTCACCACAAGCATTCCATCTACGCCAAGAGAGGCCACCTTTCTTGTGAAAGCAGCTGCTCCCTCTGTGGTGTTGCTTCCGGTTCCTGCAATCACCGGAATCCTGTGCTTTGTAGACGCTACTACCCTTGCGATCACCGATAAGCGTTCCTCTTCGCTCATCGTTGCCGGCTCTCCGGTCGATCCACACACAATGATAGCATCCGTACCATGTGTAATCTGGCGTTCCACCAATTGTTCCAACACTTCATAGTTTACGCTTTTGTCTTCATGAAACGGAGTGACAAGTGCGACTCCTGCTCCGCGAAACAGCTCCATAATCTCCTCCAATCACAAATTTAAATCTGGATTTTCTTTTATAATATCTGCGATCAATTCACGTTCGTCCATATGATGCTTTACTCCACAGATTTCCTGATAATCCTCGTGGCCTTTTCCTGCAAGAACAACAATATCTCCGTCCAATGCATTCTTCATACAGTATGCGATTGCTTCCTTACGATCCGGAATTGTAACATACGCTCCGTCCGCTTTATGGACACCAACAAGAATGTCATGAATAATGTCCATCGGATCTTCATTTCTTGGATTATCCGAAGTCACAACGGTAAGATCCGCTAACTTTGATGAAACCTCCCCCATCTCATATCGTCTGGATTTTGCACGGTTACCGCCACATCCGAACAGACACACAAGTCTTCCCGGCTCATACTCCTTAAGCGTAGTGAGAAGGCTCTCAAGAGACATCGCATTGTGCGCGTAATCGATCATGATCGTGTAACGCTTTGTTACCGGGACGATCTCGATTCGACCCTTCACACTGACATGAAGCAACGCATGCTTAATCTTCTCCTCATCCACTCCAAAATGATGACAGATGGCAATCGCAGTCAGTGAATTGTATACCGAAAAGCTTCCCGGTACGTTCACTTCCACATCAAAATCCATAAGTCCGCTCACATGATAACGGACACCAAGTGCTCCATGTTCCTTCTTCAGTTCCACATTCTCTGCCACAAGATCATTCTGCCTGCCATATCCGAAGGTCTCTACCTCACAGGTGTGCCCTTTTAAGATGCCCTCAAGATGCTCGCTGTCTCCGTTAAAGATACCAAGCTTACACTGTTGAAACAAAAGACTCTTGCAGTGCATATAATCTGCAAAATCCTTGTGTTCATTCTCTCCGATATGATCCGGCTCCAGATTAGTGAACACACCGATATCAAACATAAATCCCGATACCCGGTGAAGCATGAGTGCCTGTGAAGAAACCTCCATAACGACTGCGTCAAGGCCTGCATCTACCATCTCGGCAAAAAGCTCCTGCACGCGGTAAGATTCCGGTGTTGTATTGGCTGAAGGAATGCGCTTCTCACCAACGATCGATTCAATCGTGCCGATGAGACCGGTCTTAATTCCCGCCGATTCAAGAATCGATTTTACCATATAGGTGGTTGTCGTCTTTCCCTTGGTTCCGGTAATACCGATGGTCTTCAGTTTCTTTGCCGGATGTCCGAAATAAGCAGCTGACATGCAGGCCAACGCCAGACGGCTGTCACTTACTTTAATATATGTCACGCCCTCCAAAGGCTCTACATCTTTCTCAACGACAACTGCTGCTGCGCCTTTTGACACAACATCCGGAATAAATTCATGTGCATCCCTTACACTTCCACTGATACACACAAATACAGAACCTTTTTCCACCTTTCTCGAATCATAAACCAGTGTTGTCACTTCTGTATCGATGCTTCCTGTCAGCACCTCATACTGCATATCCTGGATCAACTGTGATAATTTCATTTTCTGTCCTCCTGTATCTTTTCCACTCAAAACCATCGGTCCGGGTTCACCCATTTATCTTCGCTCCGTACCGGTTCTTCATTACGCTCTATATGCACACTTTCTTATTCATGTTTCACTTACAGCTGAATTTCTCCCTCAAACACCTCCGTAGCCGGTCCAGTCATAAATACATGATTACTCTTCTCATCATACACGATACGCAGGTCTCCGCCTCTTAAATGCACCAGCACATCATTGTCCGTAAGTCCATTCAGAATACACGCCATAACCGTCGCGCAGGTTCCGGTTCCACACGCCCATGTCTCCGCCGAACCACGCTCCCACACGCGCATAATTGCCTCGTTTCTCGATATGATCTGTACAAATTCCGTATTGGTCCGCTTCGGAAAACGCACATGATTTTCAAAAAGCGGTCCGTATTTTTCCAATTCAAAATGCGCCACATCATCCACAAACACAACCGCATGCGGATTGCCCATCGACACACAGGTCATGCGCCACTCCTTGTCATCCACAACAATCGGTTCATCTACAACGCGATTCCCATCTGCCACAACCGGAATCTCATCCGGTGTCAGAATCGGCTCCCCCATATCCACACGGACAAGCGTCACTTTATCATCCTCAACCGTCAACTGTAGTGTTTTCACTCCAGCGCCCGTCTCCACCGTAATCTCAGTCTTATCGGTCAGCTTATGGTCATACACGTATTTTGCCACACAACGGATACCGTTTCCGCACATCTCCGCCTCAGATCCATCTGCATTATAGATTCGCATCCGAAAATCTGCAATCTCCGACGCTCCGATTGTGATCAGTCCATCGGAACCGATACCAAAATGCCGATCACTGACTGCAATCGATACTTTCGCCGGATTCTCTATCTGTTCCTCAAACAAATTCACATACACATAATCGTTGCCGCAGCCATGCATCTTCGTAAACTTCATACATTCTCCTCCTAACGGTTTTCTTATAATTTATTCTTCCAATTTTCCTATATCATCAGTATACTCCGCACTTTATCATCTGAAAACATCTTAAGTGCTTTCTATATTGCAAATTGTGTGCCCGCATAGTAAACTTTAGATAACAGAACGCATACATTGTATTTTGGTTCGTATTGCCCGTTTTACAACCAGCCAATAAGACAAAAACGTGAGGGATATTCCATGAACGAATATGAAAAGACAGGATACTTAAACAGTAATTTTAAAATTTTTCATCTGATCGACGAGAAAATGACACCGATTGATTTTCATTTCCACGATTTTCATAAGATACTGCTTCTTATGCGAGGAAATGTATCGTATTGCGTGGAAGGCCGTACTTATGATCTGAAACCCGAAGATATCGTATTCGTCCCGGCCGGTGAAGTGCATCGCCCGATTCTCCATGATACATCGGTTTACGAACGTATCATCATTTATATTTCCAAAGATTATCTGGCTGACTATCGCACCGATTCTTACGATCTCGCACAATGCCTGATTGAGGCACATAGGAAGCAGTCCCACGTACTGCGTGTCCCGGCTTTCGGCACAACAAAACTCGGACAGATTGTACGGGAACTGGAGCAATCACTCGATTCCACGGAATATGCATACGAGTTGTATCACAATCTTCTTTTTCTTGAATTCATGATCGAGCTCAATCGAGTTGCAATCCATGATGGAATTGAATACCTTGCGAACTCCTCGTCCAACAAAAAGATGATCGATGTCATTGATTACTTAAATGAACATTTAACAGATGATATATCCATTGATTTTCTAGCTGATACATTCTTCCTCAGCCGCTATCATCTCATGCACGCATTCAAAGAAGAGACCGGATACACCATCGGAAATTATCTCACCACAAAGAGGTTACTTCTTGCCCGCGACTTAATCCAACAGGGGAAACCAATCACAAATGTTTGCTACGAATGTGGCTTCCGTAATTACTCCACATTCTCACGCGCATACAAGAAAAATTTCGGCAGTTCACCAAGAGAACAATTTCATCAACAAACCGCGCATTCGAAATGATGCCTGTCCCAATCCAGATTCAATACATAAAAAAGAGAGAAAGGCAACTCCCAGGAATTGTCTTTCTCTTTTCATAAATATTATGCCTGACGTTCTGCCATCGTATTGATCAACACCGGAATCAGCTGCTTCTTGCGCGATACCACGCCTTTTAACATGATGCCTTCTTCCGTCGGGTCACAGTTATATGCACTGGCAATAATCTGTGCCGCATCCGTTCCGCGATAGATCAGATAGGTAGATTCATTAAGAATATCTGTCAGCATAACAAATACCATCTGAATCTGTTTTTCTCCCAGAAGCTGATCCAGCTTCGGCGCGATTCGCTCCTGTACCTTGTCAAGCTCCTGACGCCCCATCGCACTGATCTGTGCGACTCCAAAATTGATCGTTCCGGAATGGAATATTTTAAAGTCCTGATTTAAAATCTCGTCTTCTGTCTTATTATCAAAATCACTTCCGGCTTCAAACATTGCAGATGCAAGTTCTGCCACTTCCACCCCTGCAATCTTTGCCAAAGCGAGTGCTGCATTCCGGTCAATTTCCGTACACGTCGGTGAGCGGAACATTAGTGTATCAGACAGGATTGCTGCGCACATAATACCTGCCATCTGCGGGTTGATCTCAACACCTTTCTCCAGATACATCTGATAGATGATCGTAGAGGTGCAGCCAAGTGGCTGGTTTCTGAAATAAACCGGAGCCATTGTCTCCAGACTGCCCAGACGGTGATGATCAATGATTTCAAGAATCTCTGCCTCATCGATATTCGCCACAGCCTGCGACTTCTCATTGTGATCGACCAGAATCAGTTGCTTCTTCTGTGTATTCATCAAATTACGTCTTGAGAACATTCCTACATAATTCTGATTTTCATCGAGAATCGGGAAGTCACGGTGCCTGATCTTCGCAACCGATTCGCGAACTTCATCCACATAATCATCCAGATCAAAATGTACGATATCCTTCTTCGTCATAAAATGCTTGATTGGAATACTCTGGTTGATCAGACGGGCTGCCGTAAACGTATCGTAAGGAGTCGATATTACAACGACTTCCTTCTCCTTTGCCGCCTCAATCACTTCGCGACTGACCTCGTATCCATTCGTAACGATCATACAGCTGCAGTTGGATGCGATACAAAGAAGCTGGGATTCCTCGCGATCTCCGATCATGACAAGATCATCCGCTTCAAGCGCAGATGACAATACCTCCGGTGTTCCGACACCGATCACAACCTTACCTTTGACAAAATAGGCATGCTCATTACCGGTCAGAAGCTGTCCTTCCAACGTCTCAATAATATTCTTATACTGGGTTCTTGCATTGGAAAGAATCGAATTGTCGTATACATCCATATACGACTTTGCAATATCCCCGGTTACGATCAATCCCTCCAACTTGTTGTCACGCACAACCGGAAGTGTAACAACACCGAGAATCTTCATCATCTCCCATGCTTTCTTCATCGAGATATGACTGCTGACACCTTCTGTCTTACGCATACGGATATCGCGAAGCTGCGTTCCTACATCCGAGACAAGCTTCGGTGCATCAACTTTAAAACGCTCCAGCACATATGCAGTCTCCGCATTAATGCTGCCCGCACGCTTCGGCACATACTCAATCGTCTCATTCGGATTCTCAACCTCACAAAGCGAGTTCTTATAATTTGCATAAGCGATCGCTGCACAAATCGAATCCGTATCCGGATGCTTATGCCCTACGACCCATACTTTCTTCTTGTCCATACTCTCTATTCTCTCACTTCTATAAACTCTCTTCTATATACATCCTCTCAGGCAAATGCATTCCCAATAGGATAGAAAATGCAATTCCCCAAAGCAGAGAATTGCATATTATGTCACCATGCGTATGCATGATGACCTACGCGCGCATCAGCGCGCTTCATTATATCATGTCGCTTATAATCCTAAAACTCCCAGGTTCAGCAACAATAAAGCGATCAATATTCCAAAATTTAATATTCCAAATATAAGTGAGACCGTAACCAATCCCTGTGTACGACCCAGCTTTGACTCAATCTGTGCCAGACGATCTACTTTCTCATCCATACTTCGGAACAGATCCTGCACATTGCGGTAACACTTTACATTCTCTGAATGCACCTTCTCAGAGAGGTCATTCTTCACAACTGTGAGCTGTTCCTGTACCTGCTCTAAGGATTCTTTCAGTTCCTTGGCTTTCTCTTCGTTGAAGCGCTTGCCATCTGCCACATCATCCTTCATCGTAGCCTCGATTTCATCCATCTTGGCTGCTACCTTGGCAATAATGTTATCAATCTGCTTCTCCACTTCACTCGTAAGGCTGTCCGCCTTCTCCTGACGTTCCTGAAGAATCTGATCCAAAGCATCTGCTTTCTCCTGACGCTCGTCCACCAGAGACTGCAACTCCTGCGCCTGGGTCTCCTTGGTATCTAACAAACTCTGCAACTGCTTTGCCCGCTCTCTGAATTCATCGATCTGACTCAGTAAGAAATCTTCCTTGCTCACAACCCCAACGTTCCTTTCATGAATACTTCCGGCTTGTGTTTCTTCCGGAATCTCTTCCGACAACTTGTTCTCCTTTGTTGTCTCCTTAACCGTCTCTGTCACATGACGCTCATTCTGTGGCTCTAATGTATAGACATTCGGCTTGTGATATGTAGTTTGACGTCGATTCCGCGCAAGCTGTCTGCGCAGTTCCAGCAATAAGCCAGCCATCAATCTTCCTCCCATGTAACAAATTCTCAGATTATTGTATCATTATCGACTGTTTTTGTAAATGGATAAATCCATCTCTACACAAAAGAAACAGACCGCCAGCCCCCTCCTAAGAGGAAACTGACGGTCTGTCAGAACTATATATCGTTCAATGAATTATTTACCAGCGTAAAGAGTTACTAACTTCTTTAAGTGCTCGTAACGATCCTTAGAGTTCTGCTCAGATGCTGCAAACAGCTCTGCTGCTCTCTCAGGATTGAACTTAGCAAGAGAAGCGTAACGGTTCTCACCCTTTAAGAATGCCTGGTAATCACCTGTAGGCTCCTTGCTGTCTAATGAGAATGCATCTTTGCCTTCTGCAGCAAGTGTTGGGTTGTAACGGAAGTTGAACCAGTATCCGGACTCAACTGCTAACTTCTCCTCTGTCTGAGCCTTGCTCATACCCTTCTTGATACCATGGTTGATACATGGAGCGTAAGCAATGATAAGTGATGGTCCCGGATAAGCCTCAGCCTCTGCCAGAGCCTTAACACACTGGTTCATATCAGCACCCATAGAAATGTGTGCTACATATACATAACCGTAGCTCATTGCAATACCTGCAAGATCCTTCTTCTTTGTCTCTTTTCCACCAGCTGCGAACTGTGCGATCGCACCTGTAGGAGTAGCCTTAGAAGACTGTCCACCTGTATTTGAATATACCTCAGTATCGAATACCATTACGTTGATATCCTTACCGGAAGCGAGTACATGGTCAACACCACCGAATCCGATGTCGTATGCCCATCCGTCACCACCGAATACCCACTGGGACTTCTTAGCGAGGTAATCCTTCTCTTTTAAGATGTTCTTAGAAGCATCGCATCCGCAAGCCTCTAATGCTGCTACTAACTTCTCAGTAGCCGGTCCGTTCTCAATGCCGGAAGCGAATGTATCATTCCACTCCTTGATCGCTGCCTTAACATCAGCATTATCTGTGTTCGCATCGATCTCATCAAGTTCGTTCTTTAATCTGTCACGGATTGCTCTCTGAGCAAGTAACATACCATATCCGAACTCTGCTGCATCCTCGAATAATGAGTTAGACCATGCAGGACCATGTCCCTTCTTGTTTGTTGTATAAGGTGTAGAAGGTGAAGAGTTCGCCCAGATTGAAGAACATCCTGTAGCATTTGCAATGTACATTCTGTCACCGAATAACTGGGTGATCAACTTAGCGTAAGGTGTCTCACCACATCCACCACAAGCTCCTGAGAACTCAAGTAATGGCTGACGGAACTGGGATCCCTTAACGGAATTGATCTTGAACTTCTCGATAACGTCTTCCTTATCCTCAAGTGTTACTGCGTAATCGAAATACTTCTGCTCATCCTCATGTGCCTCGAAACCAGTCATTGTAATAGCCTGAACCTTATCCGGACATACGTTTACACAAGATCCACATCCTGTACAGTCAAATGCTGAAACAACGATTGCGAACTTGTATCCCGGCATCTGGTTCAAGTCTTTCATCTGCATTCCTTCCGGAGCTGCAGCTGCTTCAGCCTCAGTCATAGCAACCGGACGGATTGCTGCATGAGGACATACATAAGAACACTGGTTACACTCGATACACTTTGTAGCATCCCATACAGGAACGTCTGTTGCTACACCACGCTTCTCGTATGCTGCTGTACCGGATGGAGTCCAGCCTGTCTCATATTTCTTAACAACAGATACAGGAACTGTATTACCCTGCTGTCCGTTAACCTTCTGCTGAATATTCTTAACGAAGTCAACAACTTCCTTGTTGTCTCCCTTAACTTCTACAGAGAAATCATCATCTGTGCAGTTCTTCCAGCTCTCCGGAACGTCAACCTTAACGTATGCTGTAGCACCGGCATCGATAGCGTCATGGTTCATCTTAACGACATCGTCACCCTTCTTAGCATAAGACTTTGTAGCTGCGTCCTTCATAAGCTTGATAACTTCCTCTTCCGGAATCAGCTTAGTAAGTGAGAAGAATGCTGACTGAAGAACAGTGTTGATACGGTTACCAAGACCGATCTCCTTACCAATCTTAACACCATCGATGATGTAGAAGTTGATATTGTTCTCAGCGATATATCTCTTAACCTGTCCAGGTAACTTCTCGTCTAACTCATCGACAGACCACTGTGTATTGAACAGGAATGTACCACCAGGAACAAGATCCTGAACCATGTTGTACTTGTAGATGTATGCTGTACAGTGACATGCTACGAAGTTTGCCTGAGAAATCAGGTATGTTGAACGGATTGGAGAATGTCCAAAACGTAAGTGGGAAATTGTAACACCACCGGACTTCTTAGAGTCATAATCAAAGTATGCCTGAGCGTACATATCCGTGTTATCACCGATGATCTTGATAGAGTTCTTGTTGGCACCTACTGTACCGTCTGCACCAAGACCCCAGAACTTACAGTTTGTAGTTCCTTCCGGTGTAGTAACAGGATTCTCTTTCACATCAAGGGAAAGATTTGTAACATCATCGATAATACCGATTGTAAATCTTGGCTTCTCTGTATTGTTGTATACTGCAATGATCTGTCCAGGAGTAGTATCCTTAGATCCTAATCCGTAACGACCACTTGTAATTGTAACCTGATCGAACTTAGATCCCTTAAGTGCTGCAACAACGTCTAAGTATAAAGGCTCTCCAAGGGAACCCGGCTCCTTAGTTCTGTCTAATACAGCGATTCTCTTAACAGTATCCGGGATAGCATCGATTAATGCTTCCTTAACGAATGGTCTGTAAAGACGAACCTTAACAACGCCGACTTTCTCACCCTTAGCCATAAGGTAATCGATTGTCTCGTCGATTGTCTCACAAACAGATCCCATAGCGATGATTACGCGGTCAGCATCAGCTGCTCCGTAGTAGTTGAATAACTTGTAATCTGTGCCGATCTTCTCGTTAACTTTGTCCATGTATTCCTGAACGATAGCCGGAAGCTCGTCATATGTAGAGTTGCAAGCCTCTCTTGACTGGAAGAACAGATCAGGGTTCTGAGCAGATCCCATCTCTACCGGATGATTTGGATTTAATGCATTCTTACGGAAAGCATCAACTGCATCCATATCTACCATATCCTTAAGATCTTCGTAATCCCATGTCTCGATCTTCTGAATCTCGTGAGATGTACGGAATCCATCGAAGAAGTTGATGAATGGAATTCTTCCCTTGATTGCTGCACAATGAGCAACCGGAGTAAGATCCATAACTTCCTGTACGGATGACTCACAAAGCATTGCAACACCTGTCTGACGGCAAGCATATACATCTGAGTGATCACCGAAGATGTTCAGTGCGTGTGTAGCGACACAACGAGCGGATACGTTAAATACGCCCGGAAGTCTCTCACCAGCTACTTTGTACAGGTTCGGGATCATCAGTAACAGACCCTGTGATGCTGTATAAGTAGTTGTTAATGCACCGGCTGCAAGAGATCCGTGAACAGTACCTGCTGCACCGGCTTCAGACTGCATCTCTGTAACCTGAACGGTCTGTCCGAAAATATTCTTACGACCTGCGGTTGCCCACTCATCTGTAGCCTCAGCCATAACAGATGAAGGAGTAATAGGATAGATTGCTGCAACATCAGTAAATGCATAAGAAGCATGAGCTGCTGCATGGTTTCCATCCATGGTTTTCATTGAACGTTTCATGAATTAGTCCTCCTATTTTAATTTAATGTTCAAACGTATTAAAAATCAGACATTGAATCAGAATGTCTCTAATTTAATAATATAAAATGAATGCCGCCAAAAATCAAGTTTTAGCGACACCATTTTTGTATTTTTACAAATACAACCTTTCAAACTCTCCAAGAGGCACCGGACGATTGCACAAATAGCCTTGTCCGCACTCGAATCCCCCCTCGATCAGCTGCTGCTCCTGTTCCCTGGTTTCAACACCTTCAATAATGATGTCTTTGTCCAGGATCTTAACCATGCGGCCAATCTCGTACAACAGTTTCATTTTCTGAGTCGTCATTCCGACATTAATAAAGCTTTTGTCGATTTTGATCACATCCGATGGCATATCTGCCAGCATGGAGAGCGAAGAATAACCGGTTCCGAAATCATCGATTGCAATACGAAATCCCATATCATGCAAGCGGTTCAGACAATGCCTGAGTACCTCCACATTCTTGACCAGAACCCCCTCCGTAACCTCAATCTCAATATTGCTTGGAAGTATCGTATATTTTGACATAACATGAGCGATACGATTTAAAAATTCTTCGCCGTCACCCTCAAAATGCCTTCCCGAGAAATTTGTTGAAATAATAATTTTTCTTTTCTTCTGGCGATTCCATTTATCGAGTGTCTTAAGCACTTCCTCAAAAATATAGAAATCCAGTTCCGTAATATAGCCAATCTTTTCAAGAGAATCAATGAAATAGGCCGGCGGGACAATGGTTCCGTCCGGTTTCTTCCAGCGTGCCAGAGCTTCGGCACCATAAATAAGCTCCTTGCCCAGGAAGAATTTCGGCTGCAGATACATCTGAAAATCATCACGGTACAAGGCTTCAAAAAACTCTCCGACTACTTTTTGTTCTTCCACACGCATCGACCGGAGTCCCTGCGTATAAAACATAATCTGTTTCTTGCCGGATCGTTTTGCATTCTTCCATGCAAGATTCGCATTTTCCATAGCCTGATCAAAATCAATCTTGGTATTTTCAAAAATATACACACCCACTGTCACACCCATGCCACTGTTCGGGTACTGATGGTTCTGCATATTTGTAAATCTCTGGTTACGTTTCTGCAAATGCATTTCAAGCATCTCACTGCTTTCATCCGCAGCAAGAATCAAAAAGAAATCCGAATATAAGCGGCAGCCTGCCACAAAATACGGCTGGCTTGACACATCTGTTGCAAGCATCTTTAAGATGCTGTCACCAACCTTATAGCCATAATTTTCATTGACATAACCAAAATTATTGATATCGAGATACTCGATTGCATATACCTTATCCGGATCTGCCTTTGCCAGCACTTTGGCTACCTGTCGGCGGAAGGACTCCTGATTATACAGATTCGTCAACGGATCTCTCATCTGTATCTTCTGTATCTGTGCACGGCTCTCATCCATCCGGAATCGCAACGATACAAAGATTGCCATAGCACGGGTCAGTTCCTTAAAAAGTGCCATCTCGCTCGTCGACCACTGTTTCTGTTCATTTTTGGTCAGATACATAACTTCTCCGATACGGTCACCGATATACTCAAATTTACCGATCACCGCAGAAAAAGACACATTCGATTTTACCTCCAGACCATCTTCATCCGGATAAACATGTCCGGCATTTACCAGCTGTTCATGTGTCAGAATCACACACTGTCCGGGTTTAATCCGCACATTCTCCATATGCATCTTGGCAAAAATCCGATTGTCCGTAATCAGCTTGCGTCTTGCAAAATAGTTGGTCATCGTCAGATGCTCCTCAACTTCATCCTCTTCAAAGACAGCCACAAAATCCAGATCATATCGATCCGCAATCTTTTTCAACAGCATATTGAGTGAGCCTTCCAGATTCTTAGCATGGGTCATCAGACTGACTGCAAAAGCCAGAAACTCCTGATCCTTTTGATCGATCAGTTCTCTTTTGTCAATGCGGATTGCTTCATTGCGCGTCTGTCCGACATCCTCTGCCCCAGCCAGTTCAAAGCCATCTTTTCCGCTCTGTTTCGCACGGTACATTGCATGATCCGCTTTTTCAAACAGACCGACATAGGTATCCTTCGGCGAGCGATACACAGCCAGACCAATACTTGAAGAAATACGATAATTCACATTTTCTCCGCTGTATTCCCGCGACAAAATGCCACATAGTCTCTGCGCTTTCTCCTTTGCTTTCTCCACACTCGTGTTCTTCATGAAGACAAGGAACTCATCTCCTCCAACCCGTCCGACAAAATCATCCACACGGAACTGGCTTCTTATGAGATTGGCAACATCCATGATCACTGTATCGCCAAATGTATGCCCAAAATTGTCATTGATCCCTTTAAAATTATCAATATCAATCAAAAACATGACATTGGTGCTCGATGGATTCTCTTCAATATATGACGTAACAACTCTTTGGATTTCCAGCTTATTCAAAAGTTTTGTCAGCGGATCTCTGCGCACTTTTTCCTGCAAAGCCTTGTCCCTGTCAATATTAAAGCTCCGGCCGATAATGCGCACGATGTTGCCCATATCATCCTTTACGCTCTGGTAGTATGTGCGGAACCATTGATAACACGGCACATCCTCTTCCGCGCTCACATTAAATCTGGTATCAATCGATCCTGTCACCTCTGTCTGTGTAGCCTCATACATCGCTTTCAGGAACAGATCCTGATCCGCAAGGAAAAGCAGTTTCACTTCTTCATCGACAGGATAATACTGATCCTGTGCTTCAAATTCCCCTCGTAGCTCCATCAGACGCCGGGAGCGCAGCATCCTCCAATTCGGTACATCCAGATCAAACGGATACTCCTGAGATAATTTTTCCATCATCTCATATTTCTGCGTCAAAAGCTGTTGTTCCAGTTCGATGGACTTTTGCGCATGAATATCCCAGAACAGAAAAATCAGTTGCGGCAAGGCATTCTTATAGGTCAGCCTGCTGCATCTTACCTGTACCCAGAAAAAGTCATGCCCTTTCTGCCGGATCCGCACTTCCTGCTCCGCCACCCTTTGTCCCTGCACAGCCTGAGCAACCGTCTCTTCCAATAAATAGATATCCTGTTTCGAGATCATGTTCTCAGCTCCCATCTGCGCAAGATCTCTCTCCGTATATCCAAAAAGACGCACGAACTCAGCATTAACCATTTCAATTTTAATGGAATTTCCGCATGTAGCAATCGCCGCTGCAATCGGAATATCCACCCCCATCAATTCATTATAATCCATCTTTTCACCCAATCCACCTAATAATTGATTTTATTATAGCAGTTTTCTTGACTTTTTCCAATAAGAATGCGTTTTTTCTTAATAATAAAGTGTTTTTTGCTTGAAATAAAGGACTTTTCATGTTTAAATAGAACTCGTGACTAAATGGATTGAAGAAATAATGAGGTTTTCGTATGATTAGTGCAAATAATATCACCTTAAGATTAGGCAAAAAAGCCTTATTTGAAGATGTAAACATCAAATTTACCGAAGGGAACTGTTACGGACTGATTGGCGCGAACGGTGCCGGAAAATCAACATTCTTAAAAATTTTATCCGGTCAGCTCGAACCGACGAGCGGCGAGATTGTGATCACTCCTGGACAGCGTCTGTCATTTCTGCAGCAGGACCACTTCAAATACGATGAATTTACGGTATTAGATACCGTTATCATGGGTAACCAGAGACTTTATGATATCATGAAAGAAAAAGACGCCATCTATATGAAGGAAGATTTCTCCGATGAAGACGGCATCCGCGCAAGTGAACTTGAAGCCGAATTTGCAGATATGGACGGATGGAACGCAGAATCCGACGCAGCCACCCTCTTAAACGGACTTGGGATTCCAACCGAAGATCATTACACACAGATGGCAGACCTTCCGGGTGCTGTCAAAGTCAAAGTTCTTCTTGCACAGGCACTATTCGGCAACCCTGATATTCTGCTTCTTGATGAGCCGACCAACCATCTGGATCTCGATGCAATTGCATGGCTTGAAGAATTCCTGATCAACTTCGAAAACACGGTCATCGTGGTATCCCACGACCGTTACTTTTTAAATAAAGTATGTACCAACATTGCCGATATGGATTACGGCAAGATTCAGCTCTACGCCGGAAACTATGATTTCTGGTATGAATCGAGTCAGCTTCTTGTCCGTCAGATGAAGGAAGCGAACAAGAAAAAGGAAGAAAAGATCAAGGAGTTACAGGAGTTCATCTCCCGCTTCTCTGCGAACGCTTCCAAGTCAAAGCAGGCAACTTCCCGTAAGCGTGCATTGGAGAAAATCCAGCTGGATGACATCCGTCCTTCCAGCCGTAAGTACCCATACATCGATTTCCGTCCGAACCGTGAGATCGGTAACGAAGTACTGACGGTAGACGGAATCAGCAAGACAATTGACGGCGTGAAGGTTCTCGATAACATCTCCTTCATCGTCGGACACGATGATAAGATTGCTTTTGTCGGCGGCAACGAACTTGCCAAGACAACTCTCTTTAAGATTCTTGCCGGAGAGATGGAGCCGGACGAAGGAACCTACAAGTGGGGTGTAACCACAAGCCAGTCGTACTTCCCGAAGGATAACACCACGATCTTCGATACCGATGAGCTGATTGTAGACTGGCTCACCCAGTTCTCCGAGATCAAGGATGCCACTTATGTCCGCGGTTTCCTTGGCCGTATGCTTTTCGCCGGAGAAGACGGTGTCAAAAAAATGCGTGTACTTTCCGGTGGTGAAAAGGTTCGTGTACTGCTCTCCCGCATGATGATCATGGGAAGCAATGTCTTAATGTTTGACGAGCCGACTGACCACCTGGATATGGAATCCATTACCGCATTGAATAATGGTATGATCAAATTCCCTGGTGTCATCCTGTTCGCCTGCCGAGATCACCAGGTCGTACAGACGACCGCTAACCGCATTATTGAGTTCCTTCCGGATGGAACCATGATCGATAAGGTATCCACTTACGATGAATATCTTGAAAGCGATGTTATGGCAAGAAAGCGTCAGGTTTACAACACAACTGCTGACGAAGAGGCCGATGATTAAAAACAATTAATCGATAAAAATAAGGGTGTTGCCTGGACTTTCTAAGTTCCGGTCAACACCCTTTGTTATTTCTATTCATTCATTTTGTCTTCTTATTCCTAGAAGGAGTCATAGAAAATATTTCCACTATTGTAATTGTAGGAATACTTACCATTCTTACCATAAGTATTGGCTTTCTCCGCCTCTGACTGTGCATAAGAGTCGATCAGAGAAGAACGGGTTGCCACACCATAAGCATAAGAACCTGTTCCGTTAAATAATTTCTTTACTTTGTCCATATCTGCACTGCTGAATTTGCCCGAATCAAAGGAGAGAATTCCCGTCTTGGAATCCACACTGATACCAATCTCTTCTAAATCCTTACTCTTGCCTGTCGTCAACAGTTTGAGCGAATCAACAGAATTTTCAATACGGCTCGATGTCGACTTTGCGCTTGTTGTCAGTAGATTGTTATAGTCCTCAACAAACGATCCGACTTTCTCTGAAATCTTTTTGGTATCGTAATTACCATTTTTCTTAGCAAAAACAGAATCCGTCTTCGTCGAATACAATTCCTTTGCAGACGTAGTCAGTTCTTGTGCCGCTTCCTCCATATTGGCGATCGTCTTCGTAGAATCCTTGGATGTTGAGGTGGATGTTGTCTTATCCTTAGAAGACGTCTTTGTGGAATCTGCATTCACCTTACTGTAGTAAGACTTCATCAGTTTTCCGTATGTTCCACTCTTAATTGTTGCATAATCCTGCAGATTAATTCCGAGGAAATTGGATCCCGATGATGATCCAAGGCTCGAAAACAATGTACTGATTGATGATGAATCGTAAGAAGAAATGCCTCTCATAGTATCACTCCTTTGAAATAAAATGGTCAATCCGTGACCCTATCCTATAATATATATCGATCTCTACTTCAAAAAATAAACCCTTTTTTGTAATTTTGTCAAGTATATTTATACATCCTCAATCTGCCAGTCGATCGGCGCAATTCCATTCTTCTCAAGAAACGCGTTCGCCTGGCTGAAATGCCTGCACCCAAAGAATCCGCGGTACGCAGAAAGCGGACTCGGATGCGGAGCCTTCAGGATCAGATGCTTCGGGTTTGTGAGCATCGGGATCTTGCTTTGTGCCGGTCTGCCCCAAAGCATATAGACGATCGGGCGATCCTGTGCATTGACTGCCTGAATGATTGCATCTGTAAACTGTTCCCATCCTCTTCCCTGATGGGAATTTGCCTGATGCGCCCTCACCGTAAGCACGGTGTTGAGCAGAAGTACCCCCTGATCCGCCCATTTCTTAAGATATCCGTTATTCGGGATCTTACAGCCTAAGTCATCCTGTAATTCCTTGTAAATATTCTGAAGCGACGGCGGAATGTCTTTCTGATCCGGAAGCACCGAGAACGACAGTCCATGTGCCTGATGTTCGTTGTGATACGGATCCTGCCCCAGTATCAGCACCTTCACTTCACTAAGCGGTGTAAAATGAAGCGCATTAAAAATATCATCTGCCGGCGGATAAATCACATGTGTATTATATTCCTGCTTCACAAATGTAAATAAATCTCTGTAATATGCTTTATGAAATTCCTGGTCCAATGCCGGCAGCCAATCGTTTGATATCATTGCCATGCTGCATTACTCCTTTTGTTTGTCATACTTTTAAACGTTTCGCAAATTTTCTTCTTATGTATGAAACACATAACGCTTTATCGTCGCACTGACACGCCACGGTCCGCGAGATAATTTTTGAGATCCATAATCTCAAGTTCCTTGTAGTGGAACAAAGAAGCTGCAAGCGCCGCATCCGCATGTCCTTCCGTCAAAGCATCATAGAAATGTTCCTTCGTTCCCGCTCCGCCGGATGCGATCACAGGAATCGATACATTGTCCGCAATCATACGGGTCAATTCGATATCATAACCGGTCTTCGTGCCGTCACAGTCCATACTGGTCAGCAGGATTTCTCCCGCACCGAGCGCATTTGCTTTCATTGCCCACTCGATTGCGTCTAATCCGGTATCGATACGTCCACCATTCTTATAGACATTCCAGCCACTTCCATCCTCTCTACGTCTGGCATCAATTGCAACGACCACGCACTGACTCCCGAATTTGTCCGCAGCATCACTGATCAGACGAGGGTTATTGATTGCCGATGAATTGATGGAAATCTTATCTGCCCCCTCTCTGAGAAGTGCTTTAAAATCATCCACGGTACGGATGCCTCCACCCACCGTAAACGGAATAAATACTTTTTCCGCAACCTTACGCACCATATCCACAACCGTCGCACGATGATCGCTGGAAGCCGTAATATCAAGGAAAACAACCTCGTCGGCTCCCGCCTTGTCATACGCCGCCGCAACCTCAACCGGATCTCCCGCATCGCGGAGATTGATGAAATTAATGCCTTTGACCACTCTTCCGTTATTCACATCCAGACATGGAATAATTCGCTTTGTAAACATTATGCCTTACCTCCCAGCTGTGCAAAATTTTTCAGTATCGCAAGGCCCACATCGCCACTTTTCTCCGGGTGGAACTGGCATGCAAATATGTTATCCTTCTCAACCGACGCATGAATCGTCGTACTGTATTCTGTCGTTGCTTTCACAATCTGCTCATCCTTTGCCTGCAGATAATAAGAATGAACGAAGTATACATAAGGATGCTCCTCAAGTCCCACAAAAAGGCGTCCGTTATTCCGAAGATTCAAAGAATTCCATCCGATATGCGGGATCTTGAGTCCCGGCTGATCCGGAATCCGTTTGATTGCTCCGTCAAGGATATGAAGTCCTTCCACGCCCTCACTCTCATCGCTTCCCTCAAACAGAAGCTGCAGTCCCAGGCAGATACCAAGAAACGGAGTTTCCTTTTCCGTCACTTCGCGGATTACCTTGTCCAGCTCATATTTTTTCAGCTGTCCCATCGCATCTCCGAAGGCTCCAACGCCCGGAAGAATTACTTTATCTGCCTGTTCAATCTCATGAAAATCTCTCGTGACAACACATTCCTGTCCAAGAAAATGAAGCGCTTTCTCCACACTCTTTAAGTTTCCTGCATTGTAATCAATAATTGCAATCATCTGATGTCTCCTATTCCAGTCCTAATGCTTTCAGTTTTGCGTGCAGCTGCAACGTATATTCCTTGCGGTTCTTTGCATTGTACATCTGCAAAGCTTCCTCTCCCGTCATATCATAATCTTCCAGAAGCGACTTGATGATCTTGCCGCCGAGCTGCTCATATTCCACACTGCAATTATAATCCTGCGCCTTCTGTTTATTTAAGTCATAACGACCATATGCACAGATCAGATTATCCATTGCAATATCATGCTTGCCATTATTTTCAAACACAAGATAATCCTGATATTTTTCCGAGACAACCGCTAACACCTGCAGCTGATTATAGAATTCCGTATCTTTCTCACGTATCTTCAGTCCCTGCAACTCGGAAAAAGCCTCAACAAAGGATCCTTTTCCATACGCATCCTTCGCCAGATTGATATTCGACTGATAACCAAGAAGATTAACTCCAACTATGATCAATCCGAACAGAGAGGCCACCATAATCACAATTGCGATTACCGGTCCCTTCGGAAGCGGAGGTGTATTGTCGATTTCCTTCGGTTTCTTCTCCTTCTTTGGCTTCGGCTCTTTTACCTTTTTCGGTTTCTTCGGCTTCGGTTCCTTTTTTTTCTTTTCTTTCTTTTTTTTCTCTTTCTTCGGTTTCTTCTCAGTAAGCTCTCCCGCAGCCTCAAGTTCCTCTAAGATTTTCTTGTTCTCATCCGACATTCCGGCCGTCTGATCCGTAATCTCGTCAAGAACATCAGCTTCCGCTTCCTCTTCCCCGAAAAATAACTTAGAAAGGCGCGCTAAGAAACCAGTCTTCTCTCCCTTTTCCTTCGGCTCCTTTTTCTTCTTTTCTTTTTTCTTCTTGCCACGTTTCTTTTTATCCGGTTCGTCCGGCGCTTCTTCGCCTTCCATCTCCTGCTCCTGCGTGTCCATCTCCGCCTGCGCAAACGCACCGATCGAATCGCCGTCTTCTACCGGCTTGTTTTCATCCGCGCTGGATAACAAATCCCCCAGTTCCGAGAGATCATCGGAATCGGAAAGCATATCCATCAAATCTGCATCACCCATTCCGGAGAGATCCAGTTCCTCCCCTTCTGCTGACTGCTTATTTTTCGATTCCGCAGCAAATGGTGGCAGCTCATCCGGCATAGAAGCAAGACTATCATCAAACGCACCAACAGCGGCATCCATAGATTGCGACAAATCCGCTTCTTCTGCCATCTTCTTCTCCGATACATTCTCCTCCGGCACATCTTCTCCCGGAAGCGTTCCTTCAAATTCCGCATCCTCATCTACAACAGGTTCACTTGTTTCCTCCCCCTTCGATTCTGCCGACATATGGCCGATCATATCATTGATTGCCTCATCCACATCCTTGTCGTTCTCACTTTCCAGATCCGGGAAAGGTGTCATCATATCATCTTTTAGAAGTTCCGCCTCAAATTCCCGCAGGAAATCTTCCTCGTTCTTCGCCGTAATCTCCTCATCGCTCTCCGGCTCCCCGAACAATTCTCTCTCCCATTGGTCCTTGCTGCTAGGAGGCTTCTGTTCCGCTGTATCCTCTATATCGTTGTGTTCTCCATTTACAGAGTTTAATAATTGATCCAGATAATTCTCCGATGAGTGATCTTTCATAAAACAGTCTCCAGTAAAATATATTAACCAATTAAGGGATGTGATGAAAACACCACATCCCCCTACTCTCACAAAAAATTATTGTTTTTTCTTTGCAATCAGTTCATCAATGGCTTCAACAAGACTTCCAATCTCAGGCTTTGTCAACTGTGCATCTGCACCGAGACTTTCGCCCTTACGACGCATTTCTTCATTCACAAGAGATGAGAAAATAACAAGCGGAATGTTCTTAAGCTTATCATCACTCTTGACCAGTTTCGTGAGACGATGTCCATCCATCTGCGGCATCTCAATATCCGTAATGATACACTGAACCTTTTCGGCAGGGTCTCCCTCTTTCTTGAATTTTACAAGCTGATCCCATGCCTCCTGACCGTTGGTTGTCACGATCAGATTTCCGTATCCCGCTTTCTTCAGACAATCTGTGATCAGGCTACTCAGCAATGCAGAATCCTCTGCGATCAGAATATTTGCATCACTTCTGGAACGTCCCTTGAACTCTTCCACATCATGTACACGAAGACCGGTTTCCGGACTAATGCTTGAAACAATCGACTCAAAATCAAGAATAACAACCAGCTTATCATCCATCTTGATAACACCAGTGGAAACGCTTCCGTCCTGGCCATTAATGGTAGAATCCGGCTTGATAATCTCATTCCAGGAAACACGATGGATACCGATTACCTGATCCACATGGAATGCAATATTAAGCTTATTAAAATTGGTTATAATAAACAAGCCCTTCTGTCCGTCATCTTCGATTCCCAGACAATTCTTAAGATTGATGACCGTAATCATCGTATCTCTCGGCATAAAAATACCTTCTACACTCGGATGTGCATTCGGCACCGGTGTAACCTTCTGATATGACAGGATTTCCTTAATCTTTGCCACATTAATACCGTAATGATTGTCCGCCAGAGTAAACTCCAGAATCTCCAGCTCGTTTGTTCCTGACTCTAACAGAATATTCGTATCCATATGTATCCTCCCGAATTCTTATATTGTTTTTATTATAACATAAAATAAATGCATTTTACATTTTTACACGATAAGTTGTTCCGTCGATCTCCACCAGGAGTGTCTCGTTCGTAATCGACGACGCAGTATCCTTTGCTATCTCAAAAAGCATGACTGCCGATGTCTTCTTCCCGGCTTTCAGTTTCACCGTAGAGGAAGAAAGTTCCTTATTGCTGAACGTCATCTTCTCTCCGATTCGATTGCTTCCATCAAACATACCATAAAATGTATTCTTTAAAGAAGATGTATCGTATTTTACCGTTTTCTTACCGGAATTGGTAATTACAAAGTTCATAACCAAAAGCGTATTTCCCTCTCCCGCATTCACGGAAAAATAGTTGCCTTCCTTGTATGCATCGGAAACTTTATATCCCTTATAGGTAATCTTAAGAGATGTATCACATCCAAGCGCATCCGCAAGAGAAACTTCCGGATAATTCGATAAATCCTCTCCACTTCCCTGTTCTCCACCGGATTCTGAAGCTGCCTGCGTATCCTGCTGCCCCTTCGAATCTTCCTGCGGCTTTTGTTCTTTCTTTGTGGTATCCTCTTCCTGCGGCTTATCACTTGTCATACCATCCTTCTGACGGATGTTATGCTTACCGATCGCATATGCGGCGTACTGCGTGATCAGAGTTTCCTCATCCTCCGTCAGTTCATACATTTGCGTCCCACAGCCGCTGACCAGAAGAACCGTTGCCGACAACACCGCCAGCAGACGCATTCCTTTCTTCATATCGTCCTCTAAACCTCTTGTCACTTTTGCCCTATAAAACAGTTTTATAGTACCATAATTTGTAAAACAATACAACAATTTTCGAACAATTTAGCCCTGACTCTCCAATTCCATCCAAAATTCCACACCATCCTCATGATTGATGACGCCGCATTTCTGATGAAAAGAGTCCATAATCGCCTTCACAATGGATAAACCAATGCCGCTGCCGCCATATTCTCTCGTTCTTGCTTTGTCTACCTTGTAGAATTTTACCCAGATTTTCTCAAGATCCTCCTTTGGAATCGGCTCACCGGTGTTAAACACACTTGTACGCACCAGATTGTCATGATGCGAAAAGCGGATTTCAATCCGGCGTTCCCCATCCGCATGGTTCATCGCATTCGTCAGATAGTTGGTAATCACTTCCTCCACCTTGAACTCGTCGCCCCACACATAGACCGGTCCATCATGATAAAACGAGATATTTACCTGTTTCTTCGCCGCCATAATCGAAGAAGACTGCAGGACACCATCGATCAGTTCCGTAATATCAAAACGCGCCATCTCAACTGTATCATTGCCAAATTCCAACTGATTCAAAGTCAGGAGTTTCTTTACCATCTTGTTCATTTTGTCTGCTTCGTCCATAATGACATCGCAATAGAAATCACGGCTCTGTGCATCATCATTGATGCACTCCTTTAAACCTTCCGAATATCCCTGAATCAAAGCAAGCGGTGTCTTAAGTTCGTGCGATACATTCGATAAGAACTCTTTTCTCATCTCATCGATCTGTTCCTTCTTTGCAATGTCCTGCTGCAGGCTGACATTCGCGGTCTTCAGTTCACTGATCGTCTCTTCCAAAGCCTCCGACATCTCATTGACCGACTCGCCAAGCTCATCAATCTCTCTGCTGACATGTGCAGACGAAACATATTTTGCATCAAAATCCAGTTCCGACATCTTGCGGGATATCTCAGATAGTGAGCGAATCGGGCTTGAAATACTGCGCGACAGGAAAATGATTGCGATCACGCTGAGCACAATCGCCCCTACACTAACTGCTGCAAAGAATTTATTTGTAATCTGCGCACTCTCACGGATACTTTCGAGTGCCGCTCTCATATACACATAGCCGCCGCTTGCGCGTTCTCCCATAAGTACAAGGTACTCCGTCTTAAGTCTTTCATCCGTCTGTCGAACCAGTGTATAATTTGATCCTGTTTGCAAAATCTGTATTTTACTTCTGTCAGATCCGTAGATCCAATCATCCATCTGCATCTGGAAACGCTGCGCGTTACTATAGGAAGTCCACACAAGTTCCCGATTCATATTCGTGATCAGCATATTAATATTGTTATCCGAACAAAGCCTCTCAAATGCAATATCATACTCGCTTGCATCATCGCCTGCACGTTCCAGTTCCTGCGTAACCTTATCAAAGCAGGTAAGCAAGCCTTTTTCTTTATTGTATATATAATATTTTTCCAGAAATGTGTTGTTTAGAAACCAGCACACAATTACCGTTCCAAGCACAATCCCGACCATCACAATGATCAGTTGATGGGACAGTGTTGCTTTTCTTTTCTCCATAGATCAGACCTCGAATTTATATCCCATTCCCCAGACGGTCTTAATATAATCGCCATGTTCTCCAAGCTTGCTTCTAAGCTTCTTTACGTGCGTATCAATGGTTCTCGCATCGCCAAAATAATCGTAATTCCAGACACTGTTAAGAATTCGCTCTCTTGAGAGTGCAATTCCCTGATTATCCAGAAAATAGTCAAGCAGTTCAAATTCCTTGAAACTTAAATCAATCGTTTTTCCGTCCAGTTTCACTTCATGTGCCGTCTTGTCCAGCACGATTGCTCCTGCTTTCTTCACCTCGGAAGCATCTCCTAATTTGTTGGTTCTTCTAAGGATTGCCTCCACACGTGCAACAAGAATCTTCGGCGAAAAAGGCTTCGCAATATATTCATCCACGCCGAGATCAAAGCCCATGAGTTCATCACTCTCCTCACTTTTTGCAGTAAGCATAATGATTGGGACTTTGGAAGTCTCACGCACCTCCCGGCACACTTCCCATCCGTTCATCTTCGGCATCATCACATCAAGAATAATGAGTGCGATCGACTTATCCTTATAAAACAGATCAAGTGCCTCTTCACCGTCTCCTGCCTCAATCACATCAAAATCCTGTCTCACAAGGAAATCGCGCACAAGTTTTCGCATTCTGCTCTCATCATCCACTACCAGTATCTTTAATTTATCCATCTTATTTTACCTCCTGCAGCTGCTCTTCCCGCTCCATAAGCTCCGACTCCCGCTCATCCAGCTGCTGTTCCCGCTCGTCCAGTGACTTCTGCCATTCCTCGTATTTATCAATAATCTTATTTTCATAATTTAAAATCGTCACATTATCATCGCTGAAATACGTGATCGCAAACATCCCGATAATGATCATCGCAAACACAACCGCAAAAAACGTACTTACCACATATGCCCCATGGTAATCCCGGTTCTTCCGCTTCTGTTGTGCCTTCAGTTCTCTCTGTTTCTTTTGGCGGCGCTTCGCAGCCTTTGCTCTCAGTTCACGTTCCTCTTCGGGGTCCTCCTCCTCGATCAGTTCCGGTCGGTATACCGGTATCGGGAGAATGTCCTCGTTCTTGATATATGGAATCGTGTTTAAATATTCCTGCAGTTGCCGCAGGAAATCAAAGCCTACCGGCGTCACAAAAACTTCTTTTAATATCAGGCTATTGTACAATTGCAGCACGACATCCGGATCATCCATATCGGTCTGGCTCCTGATATAACGGATTCCTTCCAGTTCCTTTTGTGCCGTGTCCGCCTGCGTCTTTGTCTCAAACTCGTAGTTTCCTACTTTATACATAATAACTTTCCTTTTTTGAACATCCGCCCATAATAGTTTGCTGCACGACTGTGGTACATCTCTGATGTATCGCCCAGCCGGACGCTACATGATCATTTCGTAGAAATGATCACAGTTAATGATGTTCATCCCGTTCTGCGATCTCACCGGACTGGTATGCACGGATCAGTTCCTTCAACTCGTCAATGCGGATCATCATACGCTTACCATAATCCGTATCCCCCACAAGAATTCGCTTATCCATATATTCTACAGCTTCCTGATGTGATACAATATCAAGCTCATCTCTTACCGCCGAATCTGAGAAATCAAACGGTTCGTGAGCTGAAAGTGTCAGTCCGTACGAATTGTACGTCAGAGTGTATCCTGCAATACCGGTCTTACGGCGGTATGTCTTTGAAAATCCACCGTCGATCAAGATTAATTTACCGTTACATTTTACCGGACTTTCGCCTGCCATACGTTCCACCGGTACATGTCCATTAATAATATGCACTCTTCCATCCTTGAGTCCGAATTCATGCAGGATCTTATCTGCGGTCTCCGTCTTGTCAAGTAAGTGATAATACGCATTCTTACTCTCATGATGCATCTTCTTATCATCCAGAAAATAGCGTTCAAATGTAGCCATCTTACTGCGTCCGTAGAGTGGTGAATTCGGCGCCGTCCAGATATACCACATCATATCCTGTCCCTTCTCACGCTCCTCCTTGTCAAGCGAGAAGAAAGCTTTACGGACATAAGACTCAAGCACATCATATAAAGCCTTGCCGCTGTACTCCTTGCCAAACACATTCACCTTGGCAAATGAACCATCCTCATTCATCGGTACACATCCGTGATACAGAAGATTTCCGTTGTAAATCTTATACATGCTACCGCGTTTTAACATAAGACGCACATGGCGCTGCAGTTTCTCGCAATGAATAAACGAAGCGCGCAGACGTTTCATAACATCCGCTTCCTCCGGTGTCAGTTCATATGGATTCTCCGGATCGATCGTAGGGAAATTCGTGTCCAGCATCGGATACTTCACGCCATCAATCTCAACCGTCTTATTTTCATAATCGATGCGATGTAACAGACAACGGTTCTCCATACCAAACTGCGGCCATTTCTGAATCAGCTGCCCCTCCAGCTTAAATCGGATGATTGCGATTGCTTTATGCATTTTGCGATTCATCAAAGTCTCTTTCTGGCTGCGTTCCTCTTCGGTCGAATTTTTCAGGACAAAACGCTCACAAGGATCATCTTTATACGCATCCATCGCAAAGGTTGCAAGCGGCACCATATTGATTCCGTATCCGTCCTCGATCAGATCCAGATTACCATACCGTATACTGGTCCGGATCACCGATGCGATACATGCAAGCTGTCCGGTTGCAGCCCCCATCCAGACCATATCGTGATTTCCCCACTGAATGTCAAACGAATGGTACTTCTCCAAACGATCCATGATCAGATCCGGTGACGGTCCACGGTCATACACATCACCCAAAATATGCAGATGATCGATAACCAGTCTCTGGATCAGTTCCGCCAATGCGACAATAAAATTATCCGTCTGTCCCAGTTCAACGATCGTATTGACAATCGCTTCGTAATAAGCTTCTTTATTAAGCACTTCCTGCTTCTCCGTGATCAGTTCCTCAATTACATACGCATAATCCTCCGGCAACGCTTTACGCACCTTCGATCTTGTATATTTTGAAGAAACCGTTTTGCACACCTCAATCAGACGGTACAACGTAATCTTGTACCAGTTCTCCATGTCCTCTTCCTGTTGCTTCACAAGTTCGATCTTCTTCTGCGGATAATAGATCAGTGTCGCAAGTGACATCTTGTCCGCTGTGCTGAGCGTGTGCCCGAACACATCATCAATCTTCTTTCTTACCGCTCCCGATCCGTTGCGGAGCACATGGGAGAAAGCCCTGTACTCACCATGGATGTCCGACAGGAAATGTTCGGTTCCTTTCGGCAGGTAGAGAATGGACTGTAAATTTATAATTTCCGTCGATGCACGTCCGATCGTCGGATATAATTCTGCAAGCTGCTCTAAATAATGTAAACGTTCGCTTTCCATGATCAGCACCTCTTTGTTTTCGATATCGCAATTTATCATAACGGTTCAAATCCAACCTTCAAAATATCTGTCTTAGAATAGTTCCATTTTATCATACATTGTTATTTTTGGAAGTAAAACATCTATAAAAAAAGCGAGAAAAAAGAAAAAACCGGAGTTCAAAGCCTCCGATCTTTTCCTGACTGAATTTGACTATTATTTTTTACTTTTTCAGTATAATTGTTCTTTCTCTTCCAAATCGAGTCCATTTTGTATGTAAATTTTTCGTATACTTTGTCGTTTGTGGCTCATTTTTGAACCATTTTTTAAAAAAATATTGTCTATCCCGCTAATGTCCTCTAAAATATCCGTAAGGGGAGATTTTTAAAGGAGTTTTTATGACAAGAGAACAGTTAATCGAAAACTTTGCGGACAGTGTGGAACAGGAACGCATCGCTTTGGGTTATTCTCAGGCACAGATGGCGCAGGCACTTGATATGTCCCTCTCAACTTACAAACGAATCATAAACGGAGAAATCTCCAAGTTGGATTTCTTCATCTTCTATCAACTATACCAATTAACAGGTAAATTTGCTTTCGAGCTTTGTAAATACGGGGATCCGCTTTCCGACACCGTAGCATCGATGCATCGGCTGAGTCAGCCACAGCTTCGCACGATCCGGGGATTTGTTGACTTTGAGGATCACTTTGCGCGATCCTTAAACGCCGATCAGAATTCCACCGACTACACAACACTGATCATTCCAAGTGGCTGTATGCAGGATGGCATGATCTACGATTCCTGCTCTTTAGGCAAAGTCAATGTTGCCTCCTATCGCAGACGTTTTCATGACAAAATCGATTGTGCAATCCTCATCACAACCAATCACTTAAATCCAACCTACAATGTCAATGACATCCTTCTGATTGACCGCAGTCCGATTCAGGATGGAGATACCGGCATCTTCCTTCATAAGGAGAGCGGACTCGCTTATATCCGCCGCTTCCACCGGGGGCATCCATGCCGTCTTGAACCGATTGGTTCATACGGGCGCACGCTCTATGTCGACGGAAGCAAGGTGTCAGAAACATCCAAATGGATCAAATTCGGGCGTGTTCTGAGCAAGATTCGATCCGATGTCATCTACGGCTAACCTGCATATTAACATTCCATCTGTTTCCGATTTTCATGATATAAAAAAAAGCAATTTAATAGGCGCCATCTGAAGTACGAATCTTCCGATGACGCCTAAATCTGTTCAGTTTCCAATGGACTGATCCTTTCTTTTGTAATTCTCTTCTTTGTCTTCTGTACGTTTACCTCGAATGACTTTTGGGATTGATTCCGTATCCGATGAATATTCCATCCGAAATTCTTATCCGTTTTATTTTATCTTGTCACTGGTTTCATGAATTCAAATCCGATACTATGGTTGCTTCTTACCTTTGCTTATGTTCCCTTTGGACTGTACCTCCTTTTTTAAATTTCACCCTGCGACTCTTGTCGTTCTTCTTGGTGATCTTGTTTTGTTCTCTCTTCTTTTGTTGTATTTAATATATCATGCAATTTTGTATATGTCAACATATTTTTTTAATTTTTTCTCTTTTTATTTTTTCTATCTATAAATTAATGTTTTTTTATATATTTTTCTGACAATTTGTGCATTATCTGCATTATCCCAATGCCACATCAAGAATCATCATCAACGTAAATCCAACGGCAAAGCATATGGTTCCGATATCGGAATGCTCTCCCTGCGACATCTCCGGAATCAGTTCCTCCACAACCACATAGAGCATCGCGCCTGCTGCAAAGCTCAAAAGATACGGCAGCACCGGCACAAGAAGCCCCGCAGCAAGAATTGTAAGCACCGCCCCGATCGGTTCCACGATACCAGAAAGGAAGCCTCCCATAAACGCTTTGGATTTCTTTGCACCTTCTGCCCGGAGCGGCAGTGAAATGATTGCGCCCTCCGGGAAATTCTGGATGGCGATGCCAAGAGATAATGCAAGTGCTCCCATCGCTGTAATTTTGGATTCCCCGGACAAATATCCGGCATAAACCACACCGACCGCCATACCTTCCGGAATATTATGTAAAGTAACGGCAAGTACCATCATCGTCATCCTCTCAAGATGGCTTTTCGGTCCTTCTGCCTTCTCACTGTGCTGGTGCAGATGCGGGATTACGTGGTCAAGCAGTAACAGAAACAGAATACCGATCCAGAATCCCACGGTTGCCGGCACAAACGACCATTTTCCCATGCTATCAGACTGATCGATTGCCGGAATCAAAAGGCTCCATATCGATGCTGCCACCATCACGCCTGCCGCAAATCCGGTCAAGGCGCGCTGCACCTGATCACCTAACGAATTTTTCATAAAAAAGACGCATGCTGCGCCGAGAGTCGTTCCTATGAAGGGAATTAAAATTCCCCAGAACAGATTCATACTCATAAGCTGCTCCTTTCCGCTGCAGATATTGCATTTGTATTTTTCTTTATGGTTAGTATATGCTAACCATCTTCAAAACGCTACCCCCTATTTTCCTATCATTTAAAAATCCGCTTAAGCAAACTTTTTCTTTGTGTCAAAGCTGCTGAAGCGGACTTCTATTTACCTATGATCAATTGATTAAGCTTCGATTGCTTTCTTGATGGCAGCGAGTAACTCATCGTAAGTCTCGTACGCCGGGATATCCGGATACTCAGCCTTGATCGCATCGGTACTCTTGAAGAGGAATCCTGCCTTGCTTGCCTGAATCATGCCAAGGTCATTGTGGCTGTCTCCGCTTGCGATCGTATCATATCCGATCGACTGTAACGCTTTAACAGTCGTGTACTTCGACTTCTCGCAGCGCATCTTAAATCCTGTAATTTCTCCGTCATCAGCAACCTCAAGTGTGTTACAGAAGATGGTCGGATAGCCAAGCTTCTTCATCAAAGGTCCTGCAAACTGCGAGAACGTATCACTGATAATGATCACCTGTGTCATCGCACGTAGTTCGTCTAAGAACTCCTTTGCCCCCGGGATCGGATCAATCTTTGCGATCGTATCCTGAATCTCCTTAAGCCCAAGTCCGTGCTCCTTTAAGATACCGATACGGTACTTCATCAGCTTATCATAATCCGGCTCATCTCTTGTTGTTCTCTTAAGTTCCGGAATTCCTGTCTCCTCTGCGAATGCGATCCAAATTTCAGGTACTAATACACCTTCCAAATCTAAACAAACGATTTCCATAATGCTCCTCCGTTCTTCCTGCTGCACATTTACATTCATGCAAACTACCTGTATTTTTATTCATTAAGATTCATTATAAACAAGTTGTGCATAGATTGCAATTTTTTTCTTCCTATAAAGCAAAGACAGAGCCGTCATCGCCTATAACCGTGCGAATAACAAATGGTATCTTTCTAACTTCATACCATGAAGCCAGAGTCAAAAGGACAAAAAGCCGTTCATGCATGCATGATAAGGCTTTTGATAGATCGCTTTCGCCTGGTAATTCTCTTTGAAACAGCCAATGCGAATCTTTCTGTCCTGAGCAATACAAACCTTTTGGAGATACCGCAGAATGTCAGAGCTGATGCCTTTGCCACGGTCCTCCGGGAGCAGGTGGATTTCGATTACATCAAAATAGGGATACACAAAGTCATACTGCACAAAACCCGCAAAACTTCCATCAACCTCGATCACATGGAACTGCTCAATGTGGGAGAAGTCATAGTCCAAGTCATGCCTTTGATAATCTTCGTCCCAACCCCAAATCTTTTCCACATAAGGACGGACAGATTCAGCCTTGAGCGCATATATCAAATCATGGTCATCGAGTGTTGCAAAGCGCATTTTATAATCCATTCTCTATTCCTCCTTCAAAACAAATAACCAGCATATTAGTCCCTGTTTCCCAACGTGATATCGTTCTACTAGATACATCTAATTTTTCGGTAAATTCTTCTTGCGTGATTCCCATCTCTTTGCGAAGCTCTTTCAAAAAACTTCCTATTTTTTTGATTCATTTATGTTCCCTCCCTTCATCAATAGAATAACCTAATGTGTAAATATGAAACACGACACAAAGCGAGAAAATACCGTATTTGCATTACTAGACAAATATGTCTTGTAGTTCATGTTTTGGAAATCATCTTCTGTGATTCGTGTCATCTACTTTGTTTTTTTGTTTCAAAATAGGCATTCGTTCCTCTTACATAGAAAGCTAAAAAGGCAGAAAAAATCCAGCGTTTTCAACGGTTTCTTTCGATTCCGCATAAACGCCGGATTTTCTTAAAAAGTAGGCTTTCCATGCTTCGAACTTTTTCTCGTTCTCCGGATTGTCAAAAAAATTCTTGGCGCTGCGGAATGCAATTCTTGCAGCTGCTTGAATCTGACTTTCTGTTAAATCCTGCGGATTTACTTTTCCCATACCTTCGCTCCCTTCTTATGCTGTCTGCTTTACTGTATCAACCGCTTTCTGCACTTCCATACCTGCTATGAAAGCGTTTGCCATTGTTACCGTCAGGTTCTTTGGCTCTGTGTTGATTGTTCTTAAAAACTGTGCCATCGCTTTTCGATCAGCTGGTGTATTTACTGTTCTATTCATCTGCTCACCTCCTGTTGTTTGGTTGTTTAAATCGTGCTATCCTTTCCATACAGGGCGTTACCGCGCCCAGGTAAAACGAAAGGAGTTTTCTTTATGTGGAAATATGAAAGTCCAATTGGTACGCTTCGTATCGTTCCTCTTTCTAGTGGTCGGTATGGTTTTGAGTACGACGGCACTATATGGGAAAGCTGTACGACCCCTGAAGCACAGGCCGATGATATCTATATGCATGTCACCGGTTGTGATGCTTGGGATTTCCTAGATGGTCAAGTCCTTGACTGTCCTTGTGAATTAAGTGGTTGGGAACGCATTCTCTAATTGTTCTCGCCTGCACTTTGTGCTCTGTGCTGCATGCGTTCATATGTAACGCAGAGCACATTAACTGTTCTCACTTCATCCATCAGTGTTTCATGCTTTATGGACTCTTCTCCGCTCTTGGCTTTTTCTACTCGCTCCTCGACGTATTCTGCATACTTCATCAATATGGATTGAAGTGCTTTAGAACTATATGGTATAATTAAAAAGGTAATTTACCAGACTGAATTTGTATATGGAGAAAAATTGATATGAAAAAAACTGCCGTATTATTATATGATTCATTTTGTAATTTTGAAATCAGTCCTGCGCTTGAGATATTGGCACTCGCTGAAAAACCAATTACAATTTTTGGGATTTCAAAACAGGCAATCAGAAGTGAAGATGGATTATCAGTAATTCCCGATGCTACTATTGATAATTTTGATTTGGATGCGTATGACAGCTTGATATTGCCTGGTGCAATGGATATCAGAGAGGCTATTGAAAACAAAAAAATAATAGATTTCATCAAAAAGTTTGACGGAAAAACAATAGGAGCTATTTCAATTGCACCTCTGTTACTTGTCAGAGCCGGATTACTTAATGGAAAACCGTTCATGGCTGGTGTCAATAAAGAAGAGATTTTTGAAGAAGGATTTTCCGAAAGTGATTTAGCAGAAATGGTGGGCTGGGATGACAATATAAACAAGCCCATTAAGGATGGATATATTATAACTGGCAATATAATCACATCAATATCATACAATTTTGTCAAATGGGCATTGGCTTTCGGAAAAATGGTAGGAATTGATATTCCTGCAAAAACGTTTGGTATTCAATAGTTTTCCGTTTATGATAAAACCATGTTGCCACAAAGACGTTTTTCGACTATTTACAATCATACAAAAAAGGGGCTTACGCCCCTTTTTCATTCTACATCACCAATCATGCGATTATCTTCGATACAAGCCACATATTCTCATAAAGCATAATGCGAATAGTGGGTTCGTCACATAGTTGATAAGTGGACTAGACGGGAGTCGAACCCTCTAAAAAACAATGTAGGATACGCTATTTTCTTACATTCTTCAAATTTGTGTCATCTTTCGTGTCATCTACACTCTATGCTTTCAATCCAAGGATTCCTGCAACAATAGCTGCCGCCATCTTCTTGTAATCATACAGTTCCACATCGTCCTTATCATCCACGAAGCAGCACTCGATCAGCATGGCCGGAGAATCGGTTCTGTGTAGCACATACAGATCCGTTCTGATCTTAACACCGCGGTTTTTAAATCCAAGAGCCACGATCTCTTTAACGACACGTTCTGCCGCCGGCTTCGCTGCGCTGGTGGAACTGTACACATACACTTCCGTTCCGGTCGTCTTGCCATTGCCTTTCTTGTCGCCAGCGCCGGCATTGAAATGGATGGAAACATCCAGATCCACCTTGTGCTTGTTACACTTCGTCACGATACGCTTCAGGACATCCGTCTGGCTTGTCCCATTGGTGCAGGTGCAATCATACACCTTATGCCCTTTCTTTTTAAGAAGACGGATCACCTCTTTTTTAACCTTGCGTGCCTCAGTGGACTCATTAATCAGTCCAACTGCTCCGCAGGCAATCTTGCCGTCCGGGTTATGCCCTGCATGTACGTTAATTCTCATTCTACTCACCGTCCTTTACTTCTGGAAGTCCGGCGATCGATGTGAGCACGGATACCACACCAGCCACTACCGCAGCCGATACTGTCATTTTCCAATCAACCGCTGATACCACTGCCGCGGTGCCAATTACTGCCACTGCAGTCTGCGCCATAGTCTTAACCGCACGGATACCTGCCGCTTTCATCCACTTCTGTGTGTTTACTGATACTTTGAATACGCAATTCTTAAACATAGTTTACTCTCCTTCCTGTGGCTCTGTGGGTAAATTCATCAGAGCATTATATAACTGTGTTCCTACTCCGTTGCCATGAAGTGCATGATACTGCTGGTACTCGTCCTCTAAGGACTGTTTAACATATACCGGGCAATACCCGAGATCATCATGATATTTATTGTATAGGCGAATCAGATCCGCACGGAGCAACGCCCTGACGCCCTTTCGCGTAGCAATCACTTGTCTATACAGGAATGCTACCGCACCTACAAAAGCAGTAATCAACTGCCAATTGACCCTTAAGAATTCAACCATATGATAGTCTCCTTAATCTTTATGAATAAAGTATAATGCCTATTCGCGTACTATTTGTACCAATTTAAAAGGGCACCTCAAGATGCCCCTTTACCCTATTTCACAATATCAATTCTGTTGCCACTAAAATCCGTGATAAACATTTTCCCAGAATCCGTAATATACAATGCATTTGAGATTAATTTCGTATCCGTCACAAGTACCGAATCTTTTACTCGACAAATCTGCAACCACGTATTCGCTGGAGTCAATCCTCGGATAATCACATTCTCTTCATTGACATCACACATGTAAAAGCCTTTGATCTCAGCCTTATGAGCCTCTTTCGCACCATCACTCAACTTATTATACGGAGTAGAACTGATATTAAGAATTTCTATATAACACCCTTTTGCATCCTTTGCTGTCTCCGGAACGGTCACTGTAACATGCGGACATTTCACATCATGAAGTGCTGACTGATCTACTTTTGACGGAATAATATAAGGAGACCACCCCGCCAAAGAGTATACATATGCACGTACTCTAATATTGTCTTCGGCATTCGATATAAAGCTTTCACATCCAATTTCCCATGTACTTCCTGGTGTCAATGTTCCAGCGGTTTGCATAACAACACAAATTCCCTTATAGGCTGCATATCCGTCCTCTTTATACTCAATCGTAATATCATTCTTATCTGCCGTTATTGTATACGGAAGTGTGGTCAGATCGTCTGGACGTTTCCACGAAACCGAATCTACCCAACTGTCAAATCCTATACTTCGATTGGTATAATCAGATTTTGAAAGCAGCTCTTCAACAGAAGATGGATCTATTACATAAAAATCTTCAACAGAAAACGTATCACCAACCGCGGCTCCTAATCCCCAAAATCCAAATCTTATAGTATTCTGTGCCTCAGACACAGTATATTTGATATTTAAACCGCTTCTGTTACCAACATCCGATTCATTATTTGTAGTTGTATACATTGTTTGGCGATTATTCCATGTTTGGCCATCAAATATAACAATTCCAATGGATGTTTGGTTAGTAGCTGATAATGTAAATTTCGAACAACCAATTTCAATTGTCTTGCCTCTATAAGATGTTGCATCGATGGACCAGTAATACGCTCCCCATCCATTTTGAACAGAACCATCAAAGTTATAACCGGTACGAGATGTAATACTAAGCTGATTACTAGTTCCTGCGGAACTTGGAACCAGATTTGGAAAAGCACTTGGATCTCGGGATGGAATCCAATCGTCAATCATAAGTCTTTGATATCGGCTGACATTCTTCTTGATGTCTGGTGCCATCGTATCAAAGCGGGTGTTTACCTCTTCAATTTGTTCACTCATTGTGAGCGCGATGGATGGAGCTTGTGCAAATAGGTTCCTGATTTCAACACCATCTATCCAAATGTGCGCCAATTTAAAAGAATTACTAGTAGCCTTGGAATTTGCTAATCCGGATTCTCTCTTTGTAATGATGGTATGACCATTTACTCGCATCTGATAATGTCCGCTGGCAACCCTTGTAATCGTCGCATCCGACAAATCATCATAATAAAATGCCTTAAGTGCTTCCGGCATATCATAGATAAGTCCCTGATCAAAACATACATATCTGCCGCCCATTACAAGCAGGTCCATAAGCATCCATGTCAATGCGCACTGTTTTTCTTCGACAGTCATGCTGTATCCTCCACTCGAAAAGCACACAAGATTCGCTTTCTGTGTTGGATAATAATTTTTCATGTAGTTGTAAACCTTGTAAGATGAATCTTCTCCAGACCAATAACCAAATCCATCAATCGGCTCTTTCGGATAAAATTCACACGACTCTACCATCAAATAATCATTTTCTCCAATTGAAGACTTTAAGGACTTAGGATTGTAATATGGTTCATTGTCAATCGGTTTTCCGGATACAAGTTCAATAACATGCCAGGCATTTCCAAAGGAACATAAACCCAAACGCCGCGCTTCCTCGATTACATCATTCTGCTTTTCAAGAACACTTTCCCATGACTGTTCATCACCATCATTAAGTTCTGTAACTCCCGATAAGGAATCAAAATCATCCCAAAAGATACCGTCATAAGGTATACCTCCCGTAACGATTTCATAACCATCTTCATCTTTGGTATTCGTCAATGTTCCGCCCATATGAAGTGTGGTACGTATTGCCTGATATAAATCTCTTTTGTTTATTGGTACACGCGTTTTTGTAGCCGAATCATAACGGTTTTTAACAGATACATATCGAAAAAACATTACATTTTTATTGCGTTTTCTCACTTCCTGTACCAAAGCCATTTCATTACGACGCTTTTCAGTATCTATCCAATTACTGATATCTCCCTCACAACAGATCAAATCATACCCAGACAAAATCTTTACTGATTCCTCAAATGTACTTCCCGGAAAGTAACTTCCATAATTAAAGTACACCTTTGAAAGTGGACTCTTTCCAATACTCGTAGACAGATTAATTTTAAGGTTGTTCAATTCTTCTGCAACAACCTTGCTTTGTGGCGGAAGTTCGCTCTTTTCATTAAGCGTAGATTCCGTTACCGCCGTTAATTCGCCGTCCTCTTTCGATACAATCGTCACCCCATCAGCCTTGATTCCTACGACACTTTGAGCCCGTTGAGCCCAATACTTCGCATTATCTATATCTTCGCCATCCCGAGTCCCCGTGCCTCCTTCGGCATAGCTTTTAGCAAGCGTAGCCTGTGTCTGCGCTTTTGTTTGGGATGCACTCGAAGCCTCCGCTGCCTTTTCTGCTTTTGCTGATTCAACCTTGATGTCTGCCAAATAGTCCGGTCTCAATTTATCTTCAGTAATCGAGCCGTTCTTAATCGAGAATGAATAAGTCTTATTGACACCCTCTCCGCTTACCGATACCGCAATTTCGTCCGAATCATCAAAAGTAAGAATCGGAATCATCGCACCGATATTCGCTGTAAACTTCGTTCCATCATCGGTTGTCATGGTCAGAATTCCACCATCGGATAAAGCGAATGATACCGGTATCTTTTCGATGTTAAGGTCAAACAGAATCTTTTCTCCGCTCAACTTTGTTATTGTGATTATTCCGGTCTTTTCATCAATTTCCCAATCCTTAATCAATGAATTGGCTGTAATCACATCAAACTTGGTTGCATCCATAGCAACGACACGATCATCAATCGCATCTAAGCCAGAATCCATTCTGTTGAGGTTTGTTTCATTTACCGCCGTTTCTTCGCTTGGAAAGTTTTTCCAATCTATACGGCTATAAATCTTCTGCATAGGCTACCTCCTATTTCGCAGACGCAATATCATCTACCTTTTTTCGGAATTCATCATAGTCAGTGTCAAACGTCTCTTTGTTCGCGGCGTAGATTTCTCGATTCTGAATCGAATAGTTTACACTGATATTTCCATTGTCTGGGATCTGCGCATTAAAATACGCGTACTGATTTCCGTCTACACTAGAAGTTCCATTTACGTTAGTTGATTTTTGAATAGATAACATTTAACATTTCCTCCATTATTCCTAATCTTTGTTTTAATATATCAACCTCGCCTCTTAACGAGAAGTTGTCGAACTTAAGCTGCCTGATTTCCTTTTGCTGCTTCTGAATCATCTGCACATGCATAGCATGAAGTTCGTCCTTGTCAAGAAGCCATGTGTCATCTTCAACATCGAGTCCGACAAGTGCTTCATTATCACTATCAATGCCAGAATCTATAAAAGCCTGCTTAACATCCTGTGCAATAAAGCCATAGTGCCAATGTGCATCTACACCATCCACGTCTTCCTTATAGCGAAAGTGCACCGGAACGAATCTCATATAAACAGAAGAAATATCTTGTGCTTCTGTTATATCTGTTTTTAGCCTTCTATCTGATACATGTATTTGGCTTGCGGATACCGAAGAATATGTTCCACTGCTATTCACTCTCAAAAAGTAGTTTTTTGTATATCCGCTAGTTCCAGATTGACCACTTGCATTTACGCGAATTCCTGTTATAAATCCAGACGTGTTTGGTATGTCTCCAATGCAAGCGACTCTGTGTGCTTGGTCTGCTGACCCTATGTATACTCTTCCAAACCTATCATTGAACAGCACCGATCCGTGATAATTTGTATGCATATCATCTCCGCCAAATTCAAGGATTCCTAATTGGTCAACGCTAAATATCGGATAATCATATAGCTGTCCGCCCCATTTGTATCTGTAGTATACGTTTTCCAAAAACTTCACATTTGTAAATTCACTATTTGTTCCTCGAATCGTTCCGGTTGTGATATTATCGCCATTTATCGTAGTCGAACCCGATTGTGCCAAATCATTAAATGTGACCACACCTGTAATTTGAATGTTTGCATTATCGCTAGACGTATCTATGATGTTTCCATTCTCGTCATACAACTGAATTACAATTCCAACCGTCTTTTCCACGCCTGTCGCGGTAATGCCTATGCTATGCGCGGTCTGTGAAATCCTTGTGGACATTTCGGTATCAGCTTTTTGCCGATTTATAACTTCGGTTTGAATCGCATCTGCAGTCTGCTCAAATCGTGAATTTGTCCTTTCGTCCAAGTCGCTTATTTCAGACAATGTATGGTCTGCAGTTCGTTCTAGGCGATTCGTGCGTCTTTGTACATTATCAATCGTATCTCTGATAGAATTAACCTTTGCAGAGTGCTTTTCTGTCCCCTGCGCCACAATCGAATCGCGTTTACTCTGCACTCCGGTTAGGGTGCGTTGCAACAGATATGTTTCAACGATCTCACGGCTCGTGTTAAATCGGATCGGATCGCCAAGTTCTAAACACGGATTGCCGACCGTTGTACATGACTTAATCGGCGTGTACGCCGCCTGCGCCATGATTGGAAGAACATTATTTGCGATCTGCTCCAGCTCCGCTCCGGTCTTGTCACTTACAAGGAAGTTACCGGAGATCACATAAGTGTTTCCGGTCTTACCCACAATCGCGCCGGCAGTGTTATCATCCGCGCGAATCTCCAACTGCGTGATCGCCTGCGACTGAAAATCCTCATAATCAAACGTGATATAATGTCCGGTCATGGACTCCGTATTCGCATCAGACGGAAACAGATCCTCTCGCGGATACAGATCATCTGCCGGATATAATGCGGACGTGATACTTGGCAGGATCACATACTCAAACTTGCCGGCGCGGTTCATATTACCGAATGCTCCGTTGATCTCGCAGATTGCTTCAATGATGATCTTACCGCTGATCGTAACCTCTGCAGTTACCGAGGAACCATCGGAAGCTGAAGCGACCAAAGTCTCGTTAACTGTCATAGAGTCATTAACAAGTGTGGTCTCTTCCTGCGCGATTCCAAGATGCGCAAAAAAGCTATTACGGAATTGCTTAAGTGTCATAGGAAAGCTAAGTCCTGCATACCAGGCTTTCACATCTGCATTGAGGATGTCGTACATGGCATCGTAAGCCGTGACCTGACGTTTGGTGCGGTCTGCGGTCGGAACTGCGGAGAAAATCTTGTACTCGCCGTATGTAAACGGATCATTCTCGTTTCCTTCCAGAGATTCCACCGGGCGCAGCGTCTTGCCTATAAGTCCGGCCGGCATATCATGTGCGATAAACGAGATCTGATTCGGCAGACATGAGCCAAACTTCAACTCTGATCCGTCGTTCAAAGACTCGGTAAGTGTGAACGTATCTCGCTCACGCATGGAATTGTCGATCACAATCTTCGTTCCGACTACTTCTATATTAAGTTGCTTATCAATCGAACTCGTGTAATAAAGATCCTTATTCTTTCCACTTATCATAAAATCTCACCGCCATATCCAATAAAAGCGATACGCCATGCATCATATTCAATGGTTTTTTCATCCGCGTATCCAACGATTGGAGTAACATCCGGCACATAGCAATACATGGTCACATACTTCATAATTTCAGGACACCATGCCGTCACAAGGCATTTCTTTTCCCGCCGGATCCCGACATACTGTGCATTGATCTTCGACATAAATGCATTGAACTCTTTCTCTGTCTTACCAGGAACCTGCCACTCTGCTTTGAGTACCTGGTTCTTAACAGCGTCTCGGTGAAATTCCCCATTGTCGTCTCGGTACGAATTTAAGTCCTGTCCCAAAAGAGGGGACTGAAATGTGCTTGCCGTTATGTACGCAAAAGGGACCGTGTAATTCCCGATCTTGATCAAATAACCGCCATATCCCATTTCACTCCACCTCCTTACATCTCAAATGCTGGGTTTCCGGTTGTCCGGAAATATTCATTTGCTTTCTGCTGCGTCACGCGGAAGATTCCGTTCGGATCTCCCTCTACTTTAAATGTAACATTAACATTGCTTCCGTTTGTACCAATTACAGAACGGACCGCACGCGCTACTCCATCCGATACAGATGCCACAATCTGATCATTATTTACCACCGAGGTATGACCACCGATCGTGCCGACGAGCTCCGGTCCTGCCTCACGCGCGATGAAAAGCTGACCAGCCGGAGCATTTTCGGTACCCAATGCGTACTTGGTGATGTTATGCCACATTCCGCCGGTGTAAATACCGCCGTTGGCTTTCTTTGTAGCTTTCGTACCGACGTCAACCGTCTTACCACCGAAAAATCCTGTTACAGATGACCAGAGATTGTTCAATGCATTCTTTGCAAATCCAATAGCAACAGTCAGCGTTTTCCCCGCAGTAGTGTTCGACCACTCATTCGTGACATTTTTCCACCACTTTTTCCCGTCTTTTTTTACGTCAGTGGTAAATTTTTTCACTTCACCAACCTTATCATTCCAATATGATTTAGCGTTTCTCCACCAAGTGCCGCTCTGGTTCTTAACATCTGTGGTAAACTTCTTCGCTTTGCCAACCTTTGATTTCCACCAAATTTGCGTATTCTTCCACCAAGTAGAAGCATTGTTCTTAACATTAGTTGTAAAGTCTTTCACACTGCCGACTTTCTTACTCCAATAGTCCTGCGTGTTCTGCCACCATTCTTTTGCCTCATCCTTTACTTTTGCCTTAAATTCAACATAATCGTCTTTCAGACCAGAAAATCCCTTCTTGATTTTCGCAAACAATTCTTTGGCATATTTTGAAAAGCTAAAAGATGCTATTTTCTCTTTCCAGCCTTCAATTATGCCAAGAAAGATATTTTTTCCGTAAGGCTTCATTTTTTTTGCCGGAGAATGGATTCCAAACACCTCACAAATTCCATTTCCAAGCCACGTAAAGAAATCCTTTATCGGTTCAGCGATCAGCATCGCTGCGCCCAAGAATCCATCAATAATACCTTCGAAGATATATCCTCCAAAGTCCATAAACCCATTTCTCTTACCATCGAATGCAGTCTTGAAATTTTTCAACATATCATCGAAAAGAGAGCCTGATTCATCCCAGTTAAAAAACGTACTTAAACTTATCGGAACTGAAATAGTAGTTTCCTTGCCCGTTTCATCATGTCCCGTTTTATGGTCCATGAATCCTTTTTTGATACGCTCTTTAAGTCCTTCAATTCCTTTCTTCATATCATCGCTATGCTCTACCAAAAACTTTCCGATATGAATTCCGACTTCTAAAGCCACTCCCGCAATCGCAAAAGACAGATTTCCTCCAGATAACCGGAAACCCGCATATCCAGCGACAATTGTTTCCAATAAGGTTTTCTTCCAATTGTTGCTCTTATCAGCTATCGTAAATGCAATTGTTCCTAATAAAATTGCTAAACCAACACCATCAAGCGTAATATTTTTCCCTCCGCCTTTATTGGTAATTCCCAAGATGCCAGAAATTGCAGATGATAATAATGGTGCCAAACCACCGCTTGCCAGACCAAGAATCATAATAATGCTTTGCGGTGTTAATTTTGTAAGAAATTCTTTTAGACCATTAAATATATCCTCCCAGCTTAAGTTATCTATAAATCCACACACAAAGTCCCATAAGCCATCTACCCAGGCATTGACAGTGGCAGCAAGTGCATCGAAGTCAAATGTTCGGAAAAACTCATTGATTTCTGTCGCAATCGATTCCCCTGCATTATCAAAATCAAATGTTGTTCCAAATGCAAGAGCAAGATAAATCGCCGTATTCAGGGCACTTGCTATAGTCCTTCCAACCTCGCCGAACAAATCCGGACTGATCAAGCCGTTAAGGAACAATGCAAGTCCGGTTCCAAAGCCTGTTGCCGCTGCATAAGCCTTATCCCAATCAATCTTTTTCAAGGCCTTTTCAATTTCATCTCCAATAAATTCTCCAAGCCCTTCCCAATCGCCCGATGCAATAGCTTCTTTGATCTTGTCCGCCAAATCTGCAATGTTCTGATCAATCGGTACCTCTTCGAACATATCTGAAACATTACCGCCACTGCCGGAGCCACCAGAACCGCCGCTATCATTCGAATTCAGGTTGTTCAATTCATCAAACGATTGTAACTGTCCTTTCAGTTTCTTGGCGGAATTGGCGGCTTTATCTAGTCCAGCAGCATAGTCTTTGACCTGCGTGGTTGCTTTTGTCCATGTAGACTTGCCTGTCAGTGCCGAAATAAACTGATTGACCTTATTGATAGCCGCGGTAAGCAGATTGATAAACCACGTAAGCGCGGGTCCGACTGCACTAATAATAGGCGCTGCCAACGCTCCGAATGCATTCTTCAGCGTAGCAACTGCACTTGTGAGCTGAGACATCTTCGCATTCACATCTGAAGAATACTTTGCCATGTTTTGGGTACCGTCTTTGATAGCCGACAACATGGCATTCCACCCTTTTGTGATCCAATTGAAAATGAACATCGAAAGAGCGATTCCTTTCAGACGAGTTGCTAGATTATGTAACAATCCACTTGTTCGCTTGGTCTTGTTAGAAAACGAATCAAGCCAAGATCCGGTGCTACGCCGCGCTTTATTTGCGCTATTTGCTACCTTATTCTCTTTTGCCGCAAGTTCCTCCTGCTTCTTTGCGAGCGTCTGCATTTGACCATTAGTATCTCTAAGCTGATTCTTGAGCTTCTGATACGCATCAGATGCTCGGATTGCACCTTTATCAAGATATGCCGTCCCCTCTTTAACCATTTGAGACTGATATTTTTCGGCAGCGCGTATATCCGCGCCTACTTCTTCAATTTTTCGATCGAGAGAATCCCAGGCGGCACCGGATGTCTTACCGCGTGCCACCATCTCTTCCTGTCGTTGCAACAGCTTGTCAAATTCCGCCGTAGATTTATGCAATGCATCAGAGATATCCTTATAATCCTCTGTTGGAATTTTGGAATTCTCCATCTGACGCATCTTATCTGTCAACTCAAATGCTTTTCTTGCAGCTTTCGATATCTGATTTTCAAGGCGTAGCATCTGGCTAGAGACATTCTTCGTATCTATTTTTGTGTCAATCTTAATCGATCCATCATAATCAGACATCTACTCACCTACTTTCCGCCGCGTAACTCTGCCATCATGCGATCATAATCATCAATGGCTCTCTTCTCGTCCTCTGTGTACTCTCTCTTCTGCTCCGGCTGATCCAGAGCGTATATCTTCTGTGCCTTTGCCAATGCATTGCGATATTCCGGTGTCGAACCGCTTACCGGCTTCTCCTGCCGCTTTGACACGACCTGCAAGAAGCTGGACTGTTTGAAAGGCATATTCCAAAGCAGTCCACAGAACATCCACCAATGCATATAATCAATGCTTGCAAAGTCTATCCCATAGATCTGCCGGAAATCAGCATAGATGCGCCACTGATCGATGTCATAATCAACCACGCGCGTCTTATCGCCGTCCGAGTCTGGATTGTCATGAAACCATCCGGAAAGAAACCACTCTACACACTCGCCAAGCGCCTCGCCCTGAGGATGTTCACGCAGATACTCTTCCCCGTTCTCGTCCTCATCCGCAAACATAAGCCACACGAACATGTCGCTTTTCTCATAATCCGTCAGCTCCCGATCATACTTTGCCTGCAGCATCTGGATCCCAATTGTAAAATCCGTATTCACTTTGTACCCGTGCCACTCTTCCGGCAGATCATCGATCAGAACATTATTCATGCTTTACGTCCTTGTACTCCTGAATCAGCTGATTCTTATTCTTGTTATGCTTATTGCGATTATGCCTGCGTGCTGCGCGGTTCGGAGAATACTTCTTGCGAATTTTTTCGTTTCGCATCGAAAACAGCTCATTCATTACCGGCATGACTTTATTCACGAAGTCGATCAGTGCATCCTCATCCGGCGTAAAATCCTCATGGCGCTCATAGCACTCTTTGAAGATGTTGCGGATCGTGTCTTTGCCGAATAGTGCATCAATCTCCGCGATCATCCGGTTTAAAACGTCAATGCGCACCTTGGATGCATCTACAATGATGTCCATCTTCACATCATCCGGAAGGGCATCAAAACTCTGACTCTCATACTCCTTGTATTTCTCTTTGAATACATCCGCCATTCCACTTCCGGAATCAGCGATCTGCTCGAGATTCTGAATCAGTTCAACAAATCTTCTTGCTGTATCAGCGTCTGCAACGTTGATCCGCAGCACCGTCAAGAGTTCCTCTTCTGTATTGTAGATGTTGATTTTTCTCACACCATCATCAAAACTTAATCTATTTTCCATAATAATTACCATCCTTTCAGAAATCGGGCGGGACTGAAAGGAACCCGCCCGATTATGCTAATTGTTGATTAACACCTATTCCTTTGTTCCTGCACTCGCAGCATCTTCCTTTTTCTTCCAGGTAAAGGTGCCGCCAGCACCGATTGTGATTGTTCCAAGCTCCGGATCTCCATTTCCGTTGATCTGGATCGAAGATGTATGTGCATCCCCTCCGGCGCCACCGGTACTGGACGGGCACACCGTCACAGGGAACCGCATACAATCACCTGTTCCGCCTGTAATATCCGTCTTGAAGAAACGGTAATAGTTTGTATTGCACTTCTCGCCAGTAGGCAGAGTTTTAAAAAGCGTGTCAATACATTTCTGCATCTCATCAGACAGATATTCACGGGATGGCGTCATGGAGAGCGCATATCCCTTTACCGTATTAGATGCATTTTTCATGTTTACATACTGTTTTGATTCTGTGTTGGGTCCCAGGTCTTCTGTAATCTCTGTAAATCCATCACCCATCTCCACAATTTTCTCTGCGGAGCCTGTAAGTGTTCCGATATCCAATAAGGACACCATGTTGGTACGATCTAATGCCATGTGTATTTCCTCCTTATTTCTTGTAAAAATATTTAAGTTTCATGTTCACACCGTAGCCGATCTGCTTCGTATCCTGCTGCACCGGAAATACCACCGATGTACGTTCGATAGATTCAAGCTGCATGTGATCATCTTTAAATTCAACGCCCGCTGCTTCAAGCCACTTTGCCAAGCCGTCAAGAACGCTCTGTGCGTCTATCGATTCCTTATTTGTGCTCGGCGAGCTTTGAAACACAATCTCGAACGGAATCTGTGCGGTATAGTTTCCGCTCACGTATTTCTTGAGATACTGCGCACCCTGCAACGGATAAATGCCGATTGACGTGGTATCCGCCAGCTTCGTCCACAGTACCGTTTTGTTATTTGCCTTGAACGTCTTTGGAAACTCCGGATATTTAAGCACCAATGCAAGAATGGCGCTTGCCGCGTTCTCCGCGTCTTTCACGGTCAAATGCTCAACATCTGCCATCACACACCTCCCACTTCAAAATGAGGCATGATATCCTCATACTTATCTACTGTTGTCACCTTGTATACAGAGTCCATAGAATCATGTGCCCACTCATAAACACACGATTCTGGCAATTCTAAGCTTGTCTGATCTCCTTTAATAAAGAAATCATCTGTCGGATGGAATGTGATGTGATTCGCCTTCTCCGCCTCAGGGAGCGCATCCCACGCTTTAGGATCCATATACTTCTTTGACAGCTCACCAAGATCAATGAAAAGTTTTGCGGCATCAGCACTATCCAATCCGCTCTTGGTCACATTTGCTCCCTTGGTTTCCACAAGGTTCACGTTTTCCAAAAGTGTCGGATAATACTTCGTTTCATCCGTGTCCAGATCATAAAAACGGTTAAAAAGCGTCACTGTATCGTTGTAAAACAATCTCACCATCCACACTCCTTACCGCACTTTGTGCATTTCCAGATATGCTTCCGGACGTAATGATTGCCGTGTGTCCGAACATCCATGTACGCATACGGCATCATCTTATGCTCGCAAAATAATCTCTTGATGAACATCACTGCACCACTTCCCAATCTTCGGCAAGCATATCAGTCTGTGACGCGAGCCATCCAGGTTGCATCTTATCGTCCGCTGTTTTCATCCCAATACAGTCCTGCATAGGGAATCCTTTCCACATATTGTTTGTGTGTGGAATCATGCACAGCCACATCCCCTTACCATTCCAGCCTTTACGAGCAACTTTCTGTCCTGCTTTCAGCCTGCGAATTGCTTCTCCAAATGTGAATGTCTGAATGTCTAAATCTTTTACATCAGCTTCGCCAACAATCTCCCAATCGTCACGAAGTATGAAATTAAGAGTATAATCAACATTCTCTGTCTCACGGATATCGAGGATTCTTCCATCTTTGCAATGCATCTTGATGGAGTTATCTTCCCATTTCCAATATCCTGCCCATTCCGGGCACTTAATCAAAGCGCCCTGTTTAAGTGCTTCATATGCCTTTTTGAATTCCATGTTTTTCTCCTATATTCCCGCATATAATAATCCGGTACCGGACAGATACTCGCAGATCGTGTCGTAACACAAGCGGTTCTGCGCCACTTTGTCGTTCAGTACCTTATCAACAAGTGTCTCGTTGCTTCCAAAGCTGATAGACTGACCGCCGGAGGACATCGACTTAACGTTGCCGTTCTTGGGATCATTCGCGTGAACTGTCTTATAGTCGATCTGATAGAGCAGATCAGCAAGTGCGCATGTAGCTTTCTGAATCTGCTCGTCAAATTCTTCCTTGGCAGCATCGCCGATATGTCCATAGGTCAGCTGATCAAGTTTATCTGCCGCGCGATCTTCCCACTTTGGGAAAAGGGATTCCCCGATAGAATCCCCATAGTATTTTTCTTTGTAGAAGTCATACGTGGTGTATTTCATCTTGGAATCCCCTCTTTCTACTACCCTCTGGTAATGATTCGCATAATATTGATTGCTTTGATCGGATATGTAGCATTTGCATCAGAAGAATTGTTATGAGCAATCTCCCAATTGGTTCCGGTCTCAAGTTCCTCGGCAGTCGGAGATACAATACTTGTATTCTTCCAAGAGATACCATAAGGAGCAAAGACCTTTCTCTGTCTTGAATACAGAGTCGTCTCGCCACCGTTCTTTGAAGGATTACGGTCCATTTCGGACGAAACCTTTACGCCACAGTTTGTATACTCGATTGCCCCATTTCCAAGAACATAAGTTGTATACTCTGTGTATGCATCAGACACTTTCTCGTAGTAGCTTGACTCTGACGGATTGCCGGTCGGAGAAGCAACAACCTTATACTCCTTGCCGGATACAGTGTAGTAGGTCGTTCCTTCCTGTACTGTAGTGTCCGCAGACTTCTCATACTTGGCATCAACCTGTCTTGTCGGCATGGTATCGTCTACAAGTACGATTCTGCCATTTAAAGTCGCCAGAGGAAGATTTCTTTCGATTCCGTTGCCGTCTGTGTACTTCATGTACTCTAAGAGATTAAGATTCTCCAGAATGGTAGCTGTGCGAGAATGCATAACAACAAGTGCGAAGTTCGCTTTCTTGTCTCCAAGTGCCACCTGCATACCGGTGTTGAGCGTTGTGGCACCAAAAGTACCATCCTCATTTGCAGAGATATCATAAGTATGCTTCGTTACGAAGTTCTTACCTTCTCCGGTGTTCATAGAGAACACGCCTTTGAGTGTGCTGAGAAGTGTATCCTGGTCTACATCGTCCCAAAACTCTGCAACCTCTCCAGCTGCGGCAGAATAGTCATCCCCAGAGATATCCGATACGAAATCCTTTTCAGTCCATCCCTGTGCGCGTCCGACAACGATACGTCCCATAGAATAATTTCCACGTTCCTCAGTATCGATGTCTGTTTTGCCGTCGTAATTCACGGTCTTTCCGGATAAGCGCGCCTTAATCAGTGTCGTGATAAAGTTGCCACCCTTCTGATCCGGAAGCATCGGAGCGTACTCGCCGCGCTCTACAATCGCGCCGCAGTGAAGCAGCTCATTCAGGCGAAGATTCGGTGTATTGCGCACGACCGTGTCAAATACTTCACCGTTAAAATTAACTAAATCGAATAATGCCATTGATTATTTCTCCTTTCCTCGTTTCAGATATGGTGTGATATCCATATCTGGGTTCTGGTTCTTAAGTTTCATGAGTTCAGCCATAGAGAGCTGCGCTCCGTCCGGCTGTCCAAAATTGTTACCCACAATCTGACTACGCTTCTGCTGCGCCTTGAATGTCTTATCATCAATGATGATATCCGGTTTGTAATTGCCCTTCTCATCCTTGACGATAGCATCAAACAGATCCGAAATACTCTTGCCACGCGCCTCATCAGAATTAAGCGTCTCAACGAGCTGCTTCTTGATTGCATCCGCCGTAATAGCATTGACAAAGTGCTTGTCTGCGAAAAAATCTGTCACAAGTCCGTCAAGCCTTGTGATCTCGTCTTTCTCCTTGCGTTCCTTACGCTCGTTCTCAAGTGTTGCAGTCAGGTCAGCAATCTTCTGATTGAGTGCATCAGAATCCGGAGCAGCGTCTTTCAAAGTCTGCAGTTCCTTTTCAAGATTCTCCTGCTTCGTTTCAAGTTCTTTCTTGTCATTTTCCAAGGTTGTAATCTTATCGTTCTTCTTCTGGACTTCCAGATCCGATACAAACTCCCCCGGAAACGCTTTCTCGATTTCTGGTGTGATCTCAACACCAAGAGATTTCAGTTTGTCGATAATATTCATTTACAAGTTCCTCTCTTTCTTAAAAGTTTTTAATCCGGTCAGCCCGGCACGAATGAGTTGCTATTTGATCCATAGCTGGCAGTCGGCATTGGGGGAATCGAACCCCCGGCAGTGCTCCCGATGATTAGCTGCGGTGCCAAGCATGCCGAAAATAAAAATACGAGGCCAGTCCTTAGTTTTCCTAAGAAACTGACCCCGCTTGGTCGTTACGCATAGCCATTTCTATGCGCCATATTAAACTTATGGTTTTGTTTCCACACTAACAAGCTATTCAGTATGGACATACACTTTTCTTACTTTTCATTTTCCCTGATTACCTTTTTTCTTATCTCATACACTTTAATCCCGTCTTTGGAAGCGTGGATTTCCACAGATGCACCATTCTTAATTGCTTTCGCCATCTGTTCTGACTTTTCTGTAATTAGCGTCTGTATTTTATCCATGTTACACCTCCGTTTCTGTACTATGTAATTGTATCATGGGATTATTAAAGATTTGTACCAATTTTAGACATGCAAAAAGAGCCTATATTTCAAGGCTCTTTTTAGGAGAAGTTATGTAAATCAGGGAGGTTTCACAAATGCCAATGTCATCTGCACTATTATATTACAACAGATTCCACTTACATTTGTACCAATTTGGATAATGTTTTCTATGGCTCATATCCATAATCTTCAATTGCCGAACAAATCATAGACAGTGACTCCGTATATCCCATTAACATCCTCTTATCCTCTTCGGATGCATCAGACTGGAAAAATGTTCTCACATCTGATCTTAATTGCAACCATTCCTCCTTACTCTTTTTCCCATTCATGATACGATGGCGCAATTTTTCTGCTTCACTTGAATTTTCTGTAATAGTATATTTTTTATTATACTCATCTATATTCTTTAACAACCCTTTAAGATCAGCCATTTCTACCGCCTTTCAGATTTTCAACAAATCCCATTACATCATTGTAGTCTTCGAACGAAGCTCCTGCTTGCCTTAGACATTCATCAACCTTATCTTCTAACCATTGATATCGTTCTGGAAGTGGCACGTTAAATATTTGCTTTGCGAAATCCATATTCGATCCAAACGAAAAGCTTTTATTAAGAGCCTGCAAAACTATCGTTTTATCTTCATAGGCTGACAAATTTGTAATATTTCTTTCCTCACATATTTGTTGCTTAAGCCATTCGACCGTTGCCTCTTCAATATACTCGTTTGCGCCATATACCTCTGGTGCGTAATAACTCGCAGAACAAGAATGAAGCATCTCATGCCAAAGTACTCCATCATCAGCCGTATTTACAACCGAAATATCACATGACCATTCTTTTCTTCCTATCGCCTCATTATCAATTAACGGAGTATCATATGTAATAACATTCCCGCTCCACTTGGACGGTCTATCAGAATACTGTGTTATTTCTGTCTGGATCTGATGTGCCACTTGTTCAAATTCAGTTCTTGTTCTTTTAGTATATCCTACATTCTCAGCCTTTTCCATTGGAACTTTAACAGAATTGTTATACACTGTTGCTCTGCTATTTGCCTTTGCCGCCTGAGGTTTCTTGAATCCGGCAACCTTAACACGATCATACTGCCTCTGCAAGCCATTCTCCGCACAGAATATGCCATATGCACGGTTCTGATCACGAAGCCTTGAAGATAACTTATCATAATCGCTCTGCAGATTCAAATCATCCGGAAACGCTTTCATCTCCTGTTCCTTCATAAGAAGCTGGCGTTTGGTCTTTCTGATTGCTCGCTCCATCGCTCTCTGTCTCTGCTGCAGATCGTACAGTTCTTGGCTCTCATGGATATCTATCTTCGGATTGCCGTTTTCATCCACATATGGATTGCGCAAGGACTTGTCCCACGGTTTATGCGAATGTCGGCAATTATACCCGTGCAATCCCAGAGGATTAACCACATGTCCCTCTCCGGTCTGCAGATCTATATCATACCCGGTAGATTCAAGAAGATTCGGTGCATCTGGATCAGCACCACGTATCTTATATACCTTGCCTTGCCAATGATCGTGCGACTGCAATCCTGTCGGATTATTCTTATCATGTCGCGCTCCCATATGAGCAGATACAAGCACATACTCCGCGCTTGCCTCAACAATATACTTGTTCGTGACCTGTGCCGCCGTCTGATTCATGGATGTCATTATACAACACCGCACTGCGGCTTCCAATGACCGGCGGGATCCGGTTGGATAACTTACATTCATTCCATTCTCGGCATATCGATCAAGCACCTCACATATTGCACTACTATAAGACTGTAAGCCACTTGCCACGCGGAAATCCACTTCATTCATCAAATTCAGTAGATCTCTCTGTGATTGGTCAATGGTCGTATTCGTAAGATTGCTCAATTCTCCAAATGTTTTCATCATCTCCGCATTCATAGCAGCGATCACGGCGTTATTTTCGAGCGGTGGTTGTACGCTTGCCAATCTCTCCAATACACTCTCATCGTCCGAAAACGAAGTAAGCACGCTATCCCTTAAAAGACGGCGCACTTCATTTCTGCTTTTCCCTGTAAGCTGTGAGATGCGCTTGATAATCTCCTGTCGATGCAATCCCATCTGCTGAAGCTTCCATAACTCGCGATCGGCGGTACCAGATAACAAGCCTGCTGCAACAAGACGCATAGCAATGTCTTGCAGAATCCAATCTTCGAGATCCTGATACATCTCTATTAACTTGTCAGATTTTCCATAGAAATAATCCGGTGTCAGCACCTATCCTTTGCCTACCTCTCTCTTAACCAAATCAGTCCACTGCTGGCCGTGCGTTTCCTTTGCCCGCTCAAACCAATGATCGGACGTGCCAGGTGTGTGATAATGCAACGGCATGCCCGTTGGATATTTCTGTTCGCCTTTATTTGCAAAAGAGCGTCCATCCTCTGTCAGATACAATTCGCCCTCATACTGATAATGAGCATATGGTGTATTCCACTCGATTTCGCCGCCATATATTCCATCTGGATAATTTGCAGAACCACGGAGCGCTCCTTGGTTCATTGGAATATATTCATCACAATCGGCTGAAATCTGCATGTTGAGCAACTTTTGAGCATTCCGTATATTGGTATCAATGCGCTTGGTATCAATATGGATATCCACACAACCTACAGTTCTGTTATACTGCATGGCTTACTCCTCGCCGAACAGACCGCTCTGTTCTCCGGCATTCTCTTTCTCGATCTCAGCAAACATCTCATCAATCTCCTGATCATTGAATCCCTCATACTCTTTGAGATACTTACGCTTACTGTACATCTTGTTCATCGCCAGCTGATATGCACGAGTACGGTCCTGCTCAAACGATGCCAGCAGATCCTTGAAATAAAATATATCTTCATCCGCTACACCCTCGTCCAATGCATTGACGTAACCGCTTGGCATATCAAAGAACACGTCACAATATTTATCCAACGCATACACAAGATCCTTGATTGCCGCCTTGAGTGCATTCCGGATATCTGTAATTGTCTCTACCGTCTCGCTATCGTCGCTCTCAATCTCGGTTGCTGTGGCAATACCGGTCTTACGATCAAGTACAAACTGTCCCTGCGAAAATCCCGCTTTGGTGGAAATCATGGAAAGAATAGAATTAATATCGGCTACTCTCTGATCCGTGAGCAGAGTCGGCACATGCTCATCAATAGTGCTCTGCGCATCAACTCCGCGTCTTAATCCTTTCACAAATCGCGGAAGCTCCACTCTTTCTTTACTTCCATTATTCTTATCACGCTTCGTCAACGCATTTTCATCAATGAATGTAAGATGCTGCGAATCATCGACCTCTGCATCCTTGCGGCTCCATGCCACGTCAAGATTTCTTAATTCCTCTAAACAGTTGGAAAATACTGCCACGCCCTCTGGGGATGCATAATCAATCGTATTGTTATACGGCATTTTGAAATACCCGAACAACGGTTTCTCCACATTGGAAATGCTGATTGACTCCGGGATATCTTTCCACTCTGGCACGTCCGTCAGCTTGATGCTTCTGCCAAGGCTATCACTCCCCCTAGACTTAAAAGCCTTATTCTCGATCGTGTATGTTCGACCTGCGTTCTCCCCATCCTCGCCAATCGCCGAAGTGAAATGCTGATACTCCAGCCGTGTATAGTAATCATCCCCTTTGATTCTCCGGTCAATAAAGATAATACCAAGGATATCTCCGTTGCTGTTCTTCTCTGTGACCGCAAAACTACCAGGCATTACATAGTCGATTGCCCCAGCCGGATTGTATGTGCCATTTGGCTTTAAGATGATGCCACCCGCGCCGCACGCGTCCTCTACTTTGTCACGAATAGACTTCTGAATCATAGCCTTAATGCACTGATCGATATAATCTGCCCTATCACTGCCATTGATCGTCACATTGAGATCCAGGCAGGTCTTCTTGCTGGTGTAATAGCATAAGAACTTTGCAAAGTTGATCGTGCGCACATTCTTACTCATCCAATACGGTCTGCCCTTGATGACATTCTGCCACTCCGCCTGCGCAATTTCCATCAGATCCGAGGAGATGATATCAACATTAAATTCTTTCTCTGCATTTGTTTTGAATAAATTCATGATAAACTCCTTTACTCGTGTGAATATGTTCATATGCCACCACCTATACCTGTATTACACATTCATTTGTGATAGAGCCTGGTTGCAATGGTGGAATACTTGGAATCGGTGCATCAATAATTCCCAGTTCCAAATACACTTTAAAAATCTTCGGAGACTGAATGGCGAACCAGTCCACCATTTCCTCATTCTTCGCCCATGCACCACCATACTGGTTTGAACTATCGGATAAACCGCTCTCATTAAAAAAAGCGTGCATAATTTCATGTCTTAAGGTTTTTTTCCAGTATGCTTCCTGCGCCTTTTCGTCCATGCCGGTGAAATACTTTTCTTCCGACATGTCAGCAACAACAATCAGCTTGTCTTCTTCTCCACAATATCCGGCAAGTTTGTTTTCTTCCAGATAACTGTCCTCTGATACTTTGTGGGTTTCAATCCTGTATTCCATCCCAAGTACATTAATCTTCGTATTCTTCATCCTCTTCCTCCTCATCTTCGTCTATCTCATCATCATACAGTCCATTATTGCGCCGGCTCTCCATAATCACACGGTTCAATCCGTAGATCAGTGCCATTGTACAGTCCTCGCCAATCTTCGGGTAAGCGTCCGAAAAGCTGCCATCTGCCAACTGCTCATGCTCCAATGTTGTCAACTCATGCGCAAGGTGCGGGCATCGTTCCGGATCAACCACAATCTTTGCGGTCTGCTGCAACCACTCCCAACAGTAGTCTCTACCTTTGCCGGATCCCCAGCGCTTTTTAGCGCCGATCGCATTAAATCCCCAATCCTGCATCTCGGCGATAGCATCAGGGCGAGCAGAATCACAGATAATCTCCTCTTCAATGTACTTCTTAATCTTCCGCGCAAATGTACTATTCTTGCACCGCTTGGCAAATACCTCTGCCACGCAATACAACGTATCTGCATCCTCATCATAGTACGCAACCTCAAATGTCTGCGGATGTTCGAAACCGAAGTCCAAGCCATAATAGAGAAACGGCAGATTCTCGATCTCTGCATCCGTGATAGTGCGTTCTTCCACATTATCGAAGATACCACCGCCGGTTCCGGTTACTTCGCCCAGGTAGTTGTTCCGATAGTACAACGGCTTATGCACCTTGAACCATTCCGCACGCTCGAAGAATCGCTTACCGAGCCACTTCACCGGCACATTATAGTAATAACTGTGGCATACTCTTGTCTGTGGTTTATTCCGACACTCTTCCACATACTGATTCATAAAGTTATTCTTTGACTTCGGTGGATTGAATATCTTGATATCAAGTGCGGGCGTATCGGATCTAAGGAATGTATCCTCAATGTTATCCATCTGCTCCACGCCCGCCATCTCGTCACACTCCTCATGGATCAGCAGCTTTACATATCCAAACGGCACGTTGAACGATTTAAGCGAAATAGGCTTATCCGCTCCCACAAACATAACCATCTGTCCGGTCGGCTTATATACTGCGCACATCGGGGACTGTTTGAAATCCCAATTATCAACATCGTTGTAACGGATCGCCGTTTTCATGAACTGATTGTATACGGATCCACGCAGGTCAACCTTATAACGTCTGGTATATACAATATGTGCCTGCGGGTCCTGACGGATTGTTTCATACGCCAAGTCTCCCCAGAAGTTCGACTTAATGGATCCTCGGCCTCCCTTAGACACGATCTCATGCACATCTATCTCGCCGGCAAACGCTTCATGCACCGTCCGGTAGATCTCTACGAAGTCGGAGGTAATGTCCGTGATCGGTACGGTCCAAAGTGGTGCTTTCTCGCGCTTTTCCTTTTCCTCGCGCTCAATCTTCTGCTTTTCAGCTATGGTCAGTGCCTTTTCCAAGCCATCCATAGCCTTAAGCTGATCGGAGAAATCCGGAGCGAATCCTAGTCCGTCCACAACTTCACCTTTGGCGATCTTACTTCTACGCTCCTGGATGTCGGCAAGGCTCATAATGTCGCGGTGCTGCTCCTTTTCGATGCGTTCAGTCTGTTTTGCTATATATGCTGATACGCTAGAATTTGCTAGTAGATTGCTTGCGCTCGCACTCGCCCCCTTTTTGCTATATCCCGCCTTTATATACGCCTGTGTTGCATTCCCGCCATTCTTTATATACTCATCTGCAAATGCTTTCTGCTTCGGTGTGAGTTCTTTCTTCATCCCATCACCGCCCATCTAGCATTTTGTTAATGGCATTTACCACACGGCAAGCGCCATCCAGCATCTTCTTTACATTCTCCGGCTTTCTTAATTCCTCTATTGTCTCTCGGAATGCATCTTTCAGCTCCGGATCATCCCGAAACAGTTTCTGCATATTCTTTCTGGAGCAGTCGAGACAAATATCTATTCTCTGCTCCTGCGGCAGCATCTTCCCACATTCTCTACATTTCATCATCCGCTCACCGCCTTATAGATATCTAACAGACAATAGATTACCTCCACCATTGAGCAAGTCTTCAGTACCTCATAGTCCTTTGTCTTCCATTCTTTCTTACCTTGGTTATAGCACTCTACAGGCGTAATGATGCGATAGGACGTGATCATGCGGTTCTGATCCTCTGAGTAGAACTGATTCTGATTTATCTTTACAACCATGCCTCGCTTTATAATTGCCGTCTGTAGTTTCTTCATCTTGCCTCTTAGGTTTGCCACACAATCACTTCCTCTCTGCCAAATGGTATATTTCTAACCTCATACCATAATTATAAAGCAGTGTTTCAGTGGATTTGTACCAATTTAGGGCATGAAAAAAGAGGGCGTTTTTCTCGTCCTCTTTGCTAATCTAATAATGTTGTTCTCTGTTTCATTACATTTCTTATGTTTTAGAATTCAATAACATTATCTATTCGTGTGATTTCACTTTTTAACAACTCTCCCCTTCCACTTTCTGAAGTAACTGTACATCACTTCTTGAATAAGTTTGAAAGCCATTAAAAGCAATGTGGCGCCAAGAACAAATAAAACCACATGACCTATTGTTACACTTGGATCCAAAATTTTACTTATCATTTCCCCAGACATTTCGGTTACTGTTGCCAAAAGTCCGAGCACTAATATAGTAAAATATTTCTCTTCGTTTTTTTCTTTCCGCATCTTTTCCTGTAACTCAATTGTCCATATGCTTAAAATAAAATTCGGAATGTATAACATAAATGAAATTGCTATAGCAAACGTAAATAAAACCACAACGTTCAAATTTATAAATAAGTCTTTATCCCATATAAATATAAAGATTAATCCCGGAAACAAAAAACCGCCTATTACCGCAATAGTATATCCAATTTTTGATGTTAAAAATTCAACTAATTTTTCCATTCTTGTCCCTCACTTTCAAATATCATATATTCCTTTATTTTTCAAATCCTGTTAAAAATTTAGTCATCGCTGAGAATATAGTCATTATACCACTTTTTTGTTCTCTTCTCAATTGAACTTTCTATTCCTACCACACCATCCTCAACTGCCCGTTCTGCTCTTCCACAATCCGCCCCAGCCTCTGCTTCATGATTCTCTGCACAATCCTCCGCTTCCTGTAAAAGCAATTCCTGCTAATCGGGAGAATACCGTGGTGTGCTTCCAGCATGTCGTAGCTTGTCCCGATCACGATGGATTCTGTCAGCTCCGCAGCAATGAAGCTGTCTACCTGATTGCAGATCTCGAATACTTCCTTTTCGTCCATCGGCATTCCCCTTTCAATTTTGAGTAACAAAAAACCAAGTACTTCGATTGGCACTTGGTTTATACTACTATTTTATTTATTATCTTTATACAGAAACTTCATTGACAAATTGAATTATCGCAACAGCCAACGCTACCACTTCAGTAACCGCCACTATAATCTTCATTATCTCAACTTTTTTATTTTCGGTCTTTCTTCTTTTGATCTTTAAGGAATATAAGATTTCAATTACTCCCTTCATTGCGCCAAAAGTTCCAAACGCAAGTACAATAAACATAATAATATTTAAAATTAATATGTCGAGCTTTAAAATTATAAGAATTGGAATAATCGCAATAATCAGTCCCACAACCAAGTCGTCCACACCCTTGATTTTATCCGTACTAATCTTACCAATTTCTGTTAGAGTTCCAAAAATCCCAAAAAGCAATAGGCCAATTGCTAATATAATCTCTACCAATCGATTCCCAAATATCTTAAAATAGACTTCGAAAAAAGCCAATAATACAAACGTTATACCTAATGCAAAGCCATCTATGCTACTATCTATTTCTTCCGAAAACGTTACTTTCTTTTCCTTATCTTTTCCCATATCGTTCTCCCTTTTTATGCATAGTATAGCATCCATACCAACTATATTCAATTGTCAATGTACACACGTTTCAGCAAGCCAACTACTCACTTACTACTTTGAACGCAAAGCCCCTGCAGTATGGCGCTCCATCGTCATAGATCATAAAAACTTCATGTTCGATTGGTACATCATACGTCCACGGAATAACATTCCCATTCTCGTCTTTGTCCTTGCACCACTTAACATCAAAACTGAAAGTATTGGATCTCTCACAGTTATGTACAATTCCACCATCGAGGATTGCTTTCACAGAAATTCTTCCACCTTCCCAACAACCTCCCTCATCAGTAATTGCCCCTTCGAGTTTCACCAGATCATCCGATGCGCCACTCACAATAACAAATCCATTATCTTTTGCTATCCTCAGCTCCTCTTGGGTAAACTGTGGATAGCCGTATTCTCTTCCATTTAACATTGTTGCAAATTCTTTTAATTCCATCTGTTTTCTCCTTAATTTCAATCCTCTAAAACAAGCATATTTGCATCTCATCATACAAATACTTTTTTTGCGCCGGTACATGCCCATCGCAAAATATCCGCTTAACACGATCTCTCTGTTTCAGATTCGCCATATAGAAATCATCAACCTTTGGCGGTACTGAGAAATAGTATTCTTCTGGATATGGTAAATGCTTTTCCAGGCAGATTTCTGAAATTTTTCTCTGATAATAAAGGATATGGTTCCTCACGAGGTTCATATTGCAACCATCCGGCCAGAACGGATCATTGCACCCGTTCTGGTTTATGTCCTTCCATTGGCTTATTTCTTTCCGAATCTGCTCACTATATGATTTTACTTTTTTCTCCGACGTTTCTTCTTTCATGACGTTATCTCCATAAAATCAAACAATGTCGGCTCGTCCACTTCATTCTCCGCAGCCTGCAGATATCCAACGCCATCCCGGAAGTAATCCGGATTCAATTCGCATCCCTTGCCGTTCCGATGCATCTTAACCGCCGTCATTGGAACTGTCATAAGACCACCAAACGGATCATAGACCGTATCGCCCTCATTACTATATCTGTTGATGATTCTCTCCACGATATCCAACTGTAACGGGCATACGTGCATCTGAGCGCGTCTGCGGCTCTGCGTAGTGTTAAGGGTTCGCATTCGGTTGATGTCGTCCCACACTTCCAGCTGATTCCACGATCCCGGAGCAACTACCATAAATGTTGCCGGGAGCTTCCCGTCCTTGTCCAAATCTTCCGCAAGCTTCACATGATCCTCATAGTTATATACATTGCCACGGCTGTACTCTCTGTACACTGTCTGTAAGCTATCAACCGGAAAATCCTTAAGTTCTTCCTTGCTGATCAGTCGGTCGCCCGACGATCTCCAATAACCATGCGCATCGATCTGCCACTGCGCACGCGTATAATCCTCTTTGGATTTCTTAACCGGATCATCCGCGTATGCCGTAGATCTGTCTGTCGGCAATTTACGGAAGAGCAGAATATATTCCGGACACCCTACGCCCATCTTTGAACCGTCCTTGCACTGCTCTGTCCAGCCAAGGCGGTATGTCTGGTTATTCTCACGAACCACATCAGTTACGACCGTGATCATGCCGAAATATTGAAAACCATGCTTCATGTAATGGCTAATGCACTGCGCGTGGAATGGTTCAATGGTTGGCATTCCGGTTCCTGTCGCATTTCCAAAAAGCACACGGTCCTTAACATGGATTGCTGCCACACGCCCCGGCTTAAGCACTCGAAGCAGTTCCGGTGTGAGGAAATCCATCTGTTCAAAGAACCGCTCCGTGTTCTGGTTATGCCCGAAATCATTATAATTTGCACTGTACTCGTAATGATTACCGAACGGGATCGAGGTATGTATCAAATCAATACAGTTCGCTTCCATCGCTCGGGTTTCTTCTACACAATCCCCATATACCGCTTCATAATGTTTTCCTCTTACTGTTCTTTCTTCCCTGCTACCTTCCACGCCCATCTTCCTTTCTAACCGCTGCGCCTTATTCTCCGAATTAAGACCATACTTTTTTACAATCTCGATCATTTTTTTAACCATATGATTGTGATTCTTCCATTTTTCCAGCAACGCTTCCTTGATCTGCCGCTCGTTCTCCATGTAGATAATGTCAATCACAACCGGCTCTTTCTGTAAAAATCGATAACACCGGTGTACCGCCTGAATAAAATCGTTGAACTCATAATCAATTCCAAGAAAGATCTCACGATGGCAATATCTCTGGAAGTTACATCCGGATCCTGACAATGATTTCTTTGTTGCAAATAACTTTGTCCGCCCATTTGAGAAATCAATTACCCTCTGCTCGCGCAGATCATAATCCATCGATCCGTAGATATCCACCACCTCTGGCAGTGCTTTCTTAATCGCATGCCGTTCATTCTCCAGGTCATGCCACAACAAGAAATGATCGTCCGGCGATTCTTCCACAATTCTTTTCATTTCTGCTACACGGCGGTCAATGCTTTCTCTTTTAACTGCCGCAGCTTCTTTCAATCCCTCTGCTGCTTCCTGAAATAGCTGAATTTGTCCGTCCTTATCCGCTGTATCGCCATAATGCACCGGCAATTCGTGCCATCTCACATCAAGTGGCGGCAGATCATATCCCTCATCGGAATATACCGGATTGAGATCTGAAGGCTTCGTGATAAAAAGCGCCCAGCTTGACACCCACATCCAAAATTCATCTTCCATATTGGGATATAATGTCAGATTGTTTGCCTTGGTGCTGTCGCGCTGGAAGAATCTCGTCAACGCCTGCCCGGTATCCATCACTTCCAGATATCCGGCATAATGGATCAGTTCCTTGTATTTGTTCGGCGATGGTGTAGCCGTGGCTACCAGCTTATACGGAACATTCTTGAATTTGTCTAGGAATGTCTGATAGGTCTTGCTGCCGAAACTCCTTAAAACACTGGCTTCATCAAGTGATGTTGCTGTAAAGTAGTCTGGCCGGATATCCCCATCCCGTACACGCTCATAATTTGTTAATACAATCTGGCTTGTGCTCTGCTCCACCTCTTCCATCGTCCGGCAATACTCCGGTTTCTCATATCCAAGCACTTCCACTGCGTCATGCGTGAACTCCTGCTTCACTCCAAGCGGTAACACGATCAACGCACGTCCGCCGCTATACTCTGCCGCCAGGTGGCAGAATTCAATTTCCTGCACGGTCTTTCCAAGTCCGAAACTTTCAAACAGTGCACGTCTGCCACCTTTCAGCGCCCACACCACAGCATCCCTCTGGTGCGGTTTCAATACCTTGTTGACTTGTTTAGGATCCACAACGAATCCGCTTTCTGTTGCAAGTTCAATCTTTGTTTCCAAAAAATCTTTATATGTCATTTTTCAAAGGAACCCGATATATCGTTACCCCGGCCGGAGGTTCGGCTCCTTTCTTGCCTTACGGCTTATAATCTTCAAATTTTTTTACAGCGGCAAAAGCAAATCTCGAATTCACCCAGCGCTGTAACTTTTTCAGTTCATCGCCCTGTTTCAACTTATATTTGTCATAAATCATCACATAAGGACTGTAACCGAGATTCCGAAGCGTATATATTCGCTCCAAGTCCTGTTCAATGGTGGTATTAAATCCACACAGAACATATACCGTCATTTTCCTGTGATCCCACCCGGTAAGTTGCTTAAACATCTCAAACCGTGGAACGATTTTGTCTCTGTCCTCGTATCTGTCCCATGCAAAATGGATGTTCTTAATTTTCATCTGCCGAATGTATTCTGCTTTTTTCTCTGTCATAATTCGAATATCGCAACCTTGTGAAAAATCTACCCACGCACCACTGTCAATGAGCTGTTGGCTTAAATCTTTCCAATCCCTGCATGCAAACATATTCGGATCAAGCAGGACTATATTTTTCTGACCGTTCCAAAACTCCGACAAATCTGCGACCTTTACGGAACATCTGCCCTCTTTCTTCCCTACGATACAAAAATCGCACCCGCGCGGGCATCCCCTTGTCAGAAATCCATACGCTGTATCCTTGCATAAATCCGGATAAAGACTGTAATCCGGATAGAAATGCTCGATCTCTGGCAGCAGAGGTTCACCACCGTCTGGATAATGGTATCCGGTTCCGCCTTTTACTACTTCACTGGCGCATACCGGATGAGGATAATCCGGTGTAAAAGTAAACACTTTACTCATGTATACCTTGTCCGGCGGATTTTGCCATGCGGTCAGTGGATCATACCACTCAACCACATCCCCTTTCTTCTTATGCCAAGCAGACAACTTCATAAGAGGCAGGCTTGGGAAATTATGCCCGTCAACGTCTATCAAACTTATTTTCATTCTTTTCTCCGATAATCACGAATCAAACAGGCTAAGTTGTACAGGCTTTTCCTGTTCTTCTTTTATTTTCTGCTGCCGGATATTCTTCAACTCTTCCAATCGTTCCAGATCCAGCCACTTATCCGCGTGCACACGGTCAATGGATGTAGCTGGAAGATTTTCATATCCAATCTCGATCAGCTTCTTTTCAAGCCGATCAATGGCTTTCTGTCTTAACTGCTTTCGCTTTTCCTTTTTCTGTTCTTTCTCTTCTTTGATGCGATCATCTTCCCATACAAGTTCAACTCCATCTCGTAAATCTTGCAGATCCTGCATGAGGTCTCGACTCGGCTTGCTTTCTGCCCGGATGTTGTAAATTTCCCATGTAAGAGTTTCGTCCTCTAATTTTTCAAAGGAATTATTGATTTCATAATGCCATCGAATAGCCTCTTGTGATGTTTTTGCAATTGCCTCGCAAATATCCATGCTGCAGGGATGATCAAGAAAACGAATACCCTTTTTCACAGTCTCCCATCTGTCCTTTTCAAATAGGGAAATCTGCGCTTCATGTCGCACCGCTCCGGATTTTCGTAAGTCATAATACACATTTCCACGTTTTCTGCTCAGCTGTCGTCCAAGAATCGGGCAATATCCGTTATCTGAAAAGCACATTTTTGCGCACCTGATTGGATCATAGGATTGTGTCCAAGTCTCCGCTCGCTCATTATAAAGCATATGATTCTTGCAAACTCTTCCGCCGTGAGCATCGGAATACTCCTTATACTTTTGTTTCTTCTCTTCCTCACGTTCCTTGTTTGCCTTTTCGATACTGTTTTCGTAATCGTATGGATCATCTGTTTTGTGGCATGTACAAAAGCATTGAATACATAAACCGCCACCATGCGTACCATATAATCTCGGATCATTGTGTTCGCACTCTGGCTTGTTATATGGGCAGCGGAACACCGGATTGTCATTTTCATGGCTCCAATCGATTCCGCATCCCAGATTATCTATCACATGACTTCCCATGATGAACTTACCGCATCCGGTTTTATAAACGATGCTGTCTCTGTAGAACCGCTTATATTCAAACCCGCCCGAAAGATTGTTCAACGGATCATTGCCAGGAAGTCTGCTTGTATCTACCTGTACATAATCAGGATGGTGGTCGGCAGTATAACCTTCTGCAAGCAACCGCTTTGTCAATTCGTTATATTCCATAATCAGATCCCCTGACACGGACGAATGCCCCAAAAATCTTCCATTTTGCTACGAAATGCGTCTTGATCCATGTCATAAATCTTGCAAAAGCACTTCTCGCACGTATTCCTCACCTTAAAAGTCTTAGTCAACCGAGCATCCCAACTATTCATCCGCGCTCCGCATTTATGGCAATTTTCATCAAGCCATTTCACTTTATTCGCCATGCGTTCCACCCTCTTTCGATTTACTTCAAAATTTCATCCAAGCACGCATTAAAGCCTGCGACAAATGCCCTCCCAAGACTTCCAAATTCATATTTTTCTGGCTGAAGTTCTTCCTTTTTCTCCGGCAGACCGGAGCGGACACCAATCCGGTCTGCACGCAATATAATCTGTCACATCATATCCAATACCTGGAGCATTGCAATACAACGTTCGCTCTCCATACCTTGGTGGCTGTGTATCGTCTGCAAAATCGCACATATCACATGATTCCGGCATATCTATAACCAATACTGCTTTAGCCATACAATCACCCTTTCCTTTTCTTCTTAGACTTAAACTTAAAAACATCATTTTTCTGCCGGCTTACCATGCTACGATAGCCGTTCATTTTACTGGCCCTGCTTTTACTCATACCTCAAACTCCTTTCGGCTTTTCACACCGCTCAAATTCGATAACCCACACCCACGGATTGGCATCCCAGCCGTAGCTGTCAAGGTCAGATTTCTTAATAGTCGAGTTCCATAACTTCTTGAATTTCATCAATGCGTGACCTAAACTAATACATGATCTTGGGTCTATTCCTTCTTTTACCGCATCCATCTTATCCATGTCCTGCAACCGCTGCACCCTCACATCCGTTACCTTAAGCCAGATGCGTGCGGCTTCTTTCGGCATGTGGATAGAAGGATGCCAAGTATCAGCTGATGGATACTCGTTGTCTTCGCACGATGCTCGGTATACATAACATCCATGTTCCTTTTTCTTGTTATTGTATTTTTTCTCTTGTTCATACTCACATCCTGGTTTCTCAACATTTAGCCCACAATCCCAACACGGACACCAAGCGAACGTTTCTCGTACATACAGGATATCGCCCGGCTGATATGGTGCTTTTCTGATACACGGCTCATTTTTTCCGTTATACAACATCAGTCCATCTTTAATATATCCAGTCCATCGTGAATTTTTTCTTGACAAGAATTTTACAAGCCGTCTGGTACAACTTTTCCGTCCGTCCAGAATCGCCCGAACCATTTCCGTATTGAATAAAATCGGTTTAATCGCCATCTACTCCACCGCCTTTCACATCCTGTGAATTGTATATCTGCAAATATATTTCAAAGTCATTCGGGTTCATCTTATCCGAAAGAAAATCCAAGAAATCCTTGTTCCGCAAGCATTCCTCCGGCGTGCCGATCGCGCGGTACTCATCCCAATCTGCAGATTCTTTATATGTAAGTATTCTTGCTTTCATCGGATGCGGACTTCCTGGCTCTTTCAAGTTCCGCTCCAATTCATCCACAACAATTTTAAGTGATGTTGAACTGCAGAACATGTCCGAAAGTCTTTTCTCCAAAGCGCGGTACTGCTGTACTTCTTCAAGAGCCTGTACAATCATTTCCATGTTTTTAAGCGGAATGTTATGCAATGCCTTAATTTCACTACAGCCCATTGATTTTGCTTCATGCAAAACCATTCTATAATCTTCCGCTAAATCTTTTTCTGTCATGCTATTCCTCACTTTCCACTTTTACCGCCTCTCCTGTAACAATGTCCCAATGTTCATCCTCGATAAATGTCTGCCGGATAATCGCATCGGACAGATAGTGTTCTTTGCTCTTCGGCTGTTTTCTCCAGTAGGAATCAATGTAATAGGCAACCCACTTCATAAATTCCTCGATCTTGGCATTCGAGAACCGATAAGACTCTTTCAGTGTCGGGATTGTCAGATACATCGTGGATGCAAGCGCACTCTCTGATTTACTCCGTGCATTACTTCTCCTCTCTGTGTCTGCCCTTGATGCAGGTATTCCAGAACCGACAACTCGGATCACACACCTTTGTTTTATCTCCATAGCTGCAGATCTGCCCGCTACCGTAGTAGGTCGGCACAGCTTTAAATCTCTTTATCGCTTCGGGATCATTGTACTTTGGTACCGGACCACTCTCAGCAAATCCCAAATTTTCCTCTGTCAACATTACTCTCAATCCTCTCTTGGAAGAGGGGCGTTTACCGCCCCTGCAAGGTAACCAATATGGCTTTTGTGATAACTATTCGGTATTCCTCGCGTTTCTCTGCGTTAATGGTTTCTTTCGCCATCCGGCGGGTGTTACAACCCATGATTCAACAACTTACGTTCGAGATCATCCAGATCGTTATCTCGCGGTGTGAAGTTGTTAAAAGCATTTTTCTTGACCGGCGATACCGATCGCCCCGGCTCATAATTCTCATCCAGATAATCAACATAGCCACTGTTGAAGAATGTGCTCCCGTACTGTGGTTTCCTCCAGCCGGCGTCCTTCTGCAATTCAAGACTGTAGCGTTCAATCGCCTTAACAAGCCTATCTTCCCCGATTGCGAGTAGCCGCTTCTTTTGGGCATCCGACACCTGACCTTTGCCTTTCTTGTTCGGATACATCTTCCAAATACGTTCAAACAATTCATTTGCTTCAACAAGAGAATCTTTATTCTTTTCTTTTAATTCATCATCATGAGTATGAGAATGAATATGATTATGAGTATCAGTATCAGGGTTATTTTGCTTTTCAAAAAAACCATTTGCTTTTTTTGCTTTCGTTTGGTTTTCATCAAAAGCATTTGCTTTAGGTCTACCACCTAACTTACCGGCTTCACTACGTTTCCGGCATTTCTCAAAATATATCTCATGATCCCGATCCATCTGCTCCTGAATAAAACTAAATGCCATATCAGTAGCAGCATCCAGCTCCGGCATCTCTTGATCAGATGCATAGCTTAATATTGCCGTAAACAGCAATCCTCGTTGCTCCATTGTGAGTTTCTGAATGTTCCGGAGATATTTCGTATACATGACAAAACTGCTTTTATCCATCCAACTCATTACACCTCCCGGATCAGAACTTCAATTCGGGGATTATCCGCATCTACAAAAAACTCGTCCGAGAATCCTTCGATTTCTTTCCAGCCGTCGTTTTGGAGCACATGCGTCTGCACCAAAGCGTCCTGAATAACCTTGCGCCCGAAAGACGATATATTGTCCAGATCACGCCGCCGGTTCTTCTCATACCACCGATATTCCATAAACACCGGTTCTTCAATTCTAATGCCCCTCATCTGCTGCTTGATGGCAAGCTTCACAAGTGCCTCATTCCGCGCCTTCATATCAGCACCCATATATCGGCTCGTCCGCTCTGCGGATATGTAATCATTGAGGTTGTTAAGCCTCGCATGCACTATCAGTAAGTATTCCAACCTCTCGCCACCTTTCGAACGTCTGACGCATCGCCAAACGCTTTGAATGTATTTTTCTTGCCCGAGATAATTCCTTGGCAAGATATTGTCTCAGCTCCGCCTCGTCGGTCGCATTCCCCGGAACCGGACGATAATAGCCATGTCCCACGTTGATGATGCAATCGCCGTTCCGATTCGCCTGCTCAATTTCTCTTCTTAACTTTCTATCCTCTAATGGGTCGGCAGGACGCTGTACTGCGTTCTCATGCCCACAAGGAATATTCTCAATCTGTATCAAATGATCACCTCACAATACCGACTTGCCGAAGATCCTCCGGAAGTTCTCTCTGGTCCCATAATGTTCCTCAAAATACTCCTGTGCCATCTGCTTAAGCTTCAGATCTATCTCCGCCGCATTCTTGCCCGCTTGTGCTCCATTCGGATGGAGATCCGGGCGCAGCGGAATCACAAAGCCATATTTTTCACTGTTCTTCCGGTTGGAACCGCCCCAGATATGGTGTCTCTCCACCGGAGCGGTTCCGGTAAAATAACAATGGTCCATATCATCCGTAAATACGCTCCAGAGCCTTTTCATGCTGCACCCCATTCCTGCTTCATGCGTTCCAGTTCATCCGGTGTAGCGGTCTCAATTCCAAGCTCCTGTGCCTCTTCCACAATGCGATCAATAAAATGTGCCATCTCCGCGGTATTATACTCACTTGATCCCTTGATCATCAGATAGGATGCAAAATTGCCGTTATCTTTAATGTGTTTCCAATGACCAGACACCTTTGTCATGTCTACCGTCTTTTTAACCGTAATCGTGATATATCCGCCTTCATCCTCATAAAAGGTTCCGTACTTCTGCAGCATCTGCTCATACACTTCCTCTTTGCTCGATGAGATATCCGGATGATTGGCAATCTTGGTCATAAGCACCCATGCGTATGCATTGGCATCAAGGCTACGCTTCTGGCGATACTTAACCGCCTTGATTCGAAGCAGATCATCTTGCTTTATACTCTCGATCTGACCGGATGCCGAAGCATCAACCTCGAAAGTGAGGATAATGCCACATCCGTCAAATGTCCGACTCGCTCCGGTCAACTTTCCTGTAGTTTCCATCAGGCATCAGCCTCTTTCTTTTTCATGTACCAAGTCTCTACCTGTTTAATAATCTTGTCTGCTAGATCCTTTGAAATTTCTCCCACCTTTTCAAAATGATATTTTTCCCTCAAGTTCTGCCATATGTCAGACTCGCCTGCATTTTCACACATATCCGCATATGCCGAGATAAAATCACTCATTGTGTGCATCTGCTCCGGTGTTGCCGGCTCAAACTGTGGTTTGATTGGGTCTTGCGTTACAGCATCCGGATCCTGCATCTCTTCTGTAGGAATGCAGAACACCTGAAAGCATGCATATTTAAACGCAATTGCCATAGCTTTATTGGTAGCCTTATCGCCGGAATCCATCCCCTCGCCAACCGTGATTGCTTCGATATAGGAACCATCCTCTGCAAAAAACGTATATTTGATTCTACAGATTGAATAGATCAGCACCGAGCCCTTGCTTGTGGTGCGTTCCTGTCTCTGCTGATCTATCACTTCTGGAACGATAAACACATGATTTTTTACCAATGCCGGATTAATGGCATTCATTACAGCATCAATTCCGCGGTACTTAAATCCCTGCTGCTTATTCACATCATCCTTACCAACTGCGCCGATCTCTTCCATGCACTTTGAAATAGCTTCATAGATATTCATTTTCTTTCTTGCAGCTTCTGCCATCCTTATGCCCTCCGAAACTTAATGTCATGCTGACGCATATAAGCTTCAAGCTGCGCAATCTGAAACGGATCAGCAACAATCTGATAAGTAATGTAATCTGTCATTTCAGACTCCACTTTCGCCTTTGGCTCAATGATTGTTACTCGTCCATGAATCGGCTTAGTTGACTCCGGCTTTACCTCTTCCGGCATCGGCTCACTCGCCTTATGTGCCTCCTCTTCCTTAAGACGCGCAGCACGCTCCTGCTCTCTGCGCATGATTCCCTCTTTCTGCTTCTGGTACTGATTCATTGTTGCAATGGCATCTGACAACGCTAATGTCATTTTGTATTTTTCAATACCCTTATCCTCAAATTCCGATTCCATACCGCGGATAGTGGCAAGATCTTTATCTACGCCGATCATGCGCTCAGTAATCGTCTCCGTGATAGCTTTCTTTGTTGTAGTTGCATTCTCCCAACGGCTGTCATAGATTTTCTGCAACGGCAGATACTCCGCGGCCTCTGTATGCTCCGTGGCAATACCAGCATAGATTTCCTTGATCAGTGCTTTCTTTTCCTCAACACGCTTACGCTCAAACGCTTCGATCTGCTGATTAATATAATTGATAGGCTCCTCAACCTGTTTTTTCAGTTCATTGACCTGCGCCTCAAAAGCATCACATGGTGCCATATAAGCTTTCTTGATCTCCTTGCGCTTATCATCCAACGATTTGCTGAATTTTCTAAGGTATGCTACCGTATCCTTCGCATCTTTCTTGGAATCTTCGGTAAAGACCATTCTCTTATACACATCAAGTTCCGTTGCCAAAGCAGCCTTAATGCTTTCAAAATTGGCATCAATGGTTCCGTTCTGTAACTGTACTGAAAAGTTAATTTCCTGCATATTTAAAATCCTCTACTTTCATAACAATTTGTCCGCTTTCATCGCACCCAAAAAGCGCCATGAATCGGTTATCTTTTTGCTTCTTCTCCTGTCGGCACTCACACCGTTCACTAGGATCTAAATTACTGCCACAAAATTGGCATGTTCTGTAATACATCAGTCAACCGACCTCCGAAACTGCGCGATCATACAATCCTCGCAGTAGATTTCTCCATAGATGTCATACATATAATCATCTTGGATTGGTTCTTCGCAGCATACACACACCGGTTTGTTATCAAGCTTTGCGCCCATCTCGGCTTCACGCAGCGCGAATAAATCATAATTATCTGGTATATTCAATTTTTCTCACGCTTGTCTTGCTTTCGTTCAAAAATTCGGGTAAAATAAGATGAAATGTTTTAGGATCATCTCGATTCTGAAATACCCTACAAGATGGATTCATGCTTTGGTTGGCGGATCCATCTTTTTTTGTTCTGCTTCAAGCACGCTCTGGAAATCCGCTTCTGTCTCTTTCCCCTTACGGCGGGTGTCCGTGCGGTCCGGATCGCGTTTGCTCTGTAGCAGATGGTAATCACTAAGCAACACACAGCCTACTCCTTTCATGCAGATTTACGGAGGCTTTCGCTTCTCCGATTTGTTTTCTTGCGGCGCTTGTTGATATCATTGATCACATAGCCAAGCCACATGATCCAAAGGCCACCAAGTGTCAACCAGAACATGATCATTCCTGCTAGACCATCACTATCAAGCGCGCATGCGCTGATCAGAAACACTCCGAAGCCGATCACCATCAATACGTTTCCTACTTTCATCGTTTCGCCTTCCTACTCCGGTATATCCTTAAACTGAACTGAAATTGTCAATCCAAGTTCGTCACACATGCGATAGAATGTCGCAACGTTCATTGTCTCCGGCTTCTTAAACCAATTCTGAATGGTCTTCTCCGTAACACCAAACTTCGGCGCCAACTCGGATGCTTCCTTATGGTTCTGTGCTCGTCCGCCTGCAAGCATTCCGCACAAATAATCCATACGGCGCTTGGTTATGCTCTGTGCAAGGTTAGTTTTTGGCACGTTCTCACTCTCCTTCCTGTCTTTGTCACTTTTCGTGGAGTTTATGTGCTAAAAAAAATAGCCTGAACGCTTTTTTTGTAATACTTGGCTAGTTTAATTTTGATTGGATCTCTTGGGATTCTTTCTCCGCATTCATACATCGACAATGCTGAAACGCTGATTCCGACTGCCTTTGCGACCTGTTCTTGCGTTCTTCCCCCTCGTAATTCAACTAACTTGTTCCCGATTTCATTTGAATTCAACTTATCATCTCCTTTGTCACGTTTTGTGGAACAACTAAAATATATCACTTGTCACATTTTGTGTCAACACTTTTTGTGGAATTTTTCATTTTCTTTTTTCCACGTTATGTGGTAATATATATTCAAACATGGAGGTGTGACATGGGAGATTTCAAAAATGTATTTAAATCACTAAGATTGAAAAGCGGATTGACTCAACAACAAATGGCGGATGCCTTAAAATTGTCCAGAAGTACAATAGGAATGTATGAAAACGGGGAACGGGAACCAAGTTTCGAGATTCTTGAAACAATCGCCGACTATTTCAATGTTGATATGAATTACTTAATTGGAACAAAGGATTATTCACAAGTAATAACCCCTGACTACTATTACAACAAGGATGCCAGTGCCGCAGCACAGTTTCTATTTGATAACCCAGAATATAAGGTACTATTTGATGCATCTCGCAAGGTTAAACCAGAAGACATTCAATTCGTTGCAGAGATGATAGGACGAATGACCAATAAATAGGACAGTTGATATGCTATTCTCTTTAAAAAAGGGGGAATCAACTTGGATAATGTACGAACTGTAATGAGTGATCTTCCGCTGACCATCGGTGGATTCACTGTTGTAGCTGATGATTATTTCACAATTGTGCTAAATCAAAATCTCTCATTTGAGCGGAATATGCAGACTTATAATCACGAACTCTTCCATATTACCAATGGAGATTTTGACAAAAAGGTATCTGCCGGATTGATAGAGATTGTTGCACATGAAAGGAATTAACAATGTTCTTTGATAAAATCTTAGATTTTTTCAGAATCGATCGCGAAGATGAGGAAACATATTTTCCCAACTATCACAAAATTTCTGATAGCATGGCATCAGCTGCAAATAACCAGCAAGATGAATCAGGTTCGAGTGACATTATATATGAAATCTTCGACTATTGGAGAAATCATAACTATTCATCGGCGGCTTATGCCTACCACAGAGAAGCTTCTTATCGTGAAAAACAAGACTATGCACTTATAGATATATTATCCTGCTTCTCAAAAGGCGCTCGTAATCTCGATCATTTTTCGCCAAATATGCTACATAATTTGGGAATTACCAATTGGAATGCTTACGTTCGCCAATTGATTTCCAAAGGATACATTGAACAGGCAAATGCATTTGAAACATTGACTGCAACCTATACCGTTCAGAATCTGAAAACAATTGCCGAAAGCATCGGAGTTCCAAAAACAGGCAAGAAAGCCGAGTTGACTCAGCGAATTATAAATGCGCTCTCTCCATCCGACATAGATCAAATATTGGACACCGATCCATTATATGTTCTTTCTGAAAAAGGGATTGCTCATCTTGAAGGAAACGAAGATTATATGATCCTTCATAAATATTTATATCTTATTTCTCTCGCCGAATTCAATGATAATAGAATTCCAAACGGTGGAAGGTATCGCAGAAATTTTTATGACACGATGTTTCAGGTATTATCTAACAGAAAATTCTTTTATGAATGTAATGGAAATTTTTCCGATGCTGGATTAACCGCTTTGCACATAGGGAATCTGATGCTTGAGGAATACAAAAAAACAACTCATGCAGTTCCTCTCAGCGTTATCCTTACCAATTATGTTGAATACTTATATTTATCATCATGCTTTTGTTTTCATGCAAATAGTGCGTTGTCATATGGTATATGTTCAAATAACTACATTGGATATTCATTACCAATTCTAACGAAAGGCACGGAATTATTATCAGATCAAGAACCTTACATAAGCTATGACATGATTTGGTTAAATAAACCGCCAAGTTTTTTGACACACGAGGAATTTAAGTTATATATCCACGAGCTATTAACGTCTCCGATGTTTGACTCTCGCAAGTGGAATCTCAAACTTCAAAACAGAGTAAGAGAATTTGATGATTTTATAAAAGAACAATTTTAACTGTTGGTACTCCAAATTTAGATACAACAAGCTAATTATATAAACAATAAGTGTAGTAGGAGGAATATGTTATGAGATGTTTAAAATGCGGAAAAGAATGTGGAAATGAAAATTTCTGTTCTAACTGTGGTGCCCCTCTAATCAGAAGTACTCGCACAAACGAACAAAATACTGATGGCGGATACAATTACACTCCTTATGAAAATAGAAATCCTCAATCAGTACAAAACGGTACATATGGCAATTATACAAACCCCAATCCGCCTCAAAAGGTTACAACAAGCAACATTGGCATTTTTGCATTCATTCTTGGTCTTGCTGGATTGTTCTTTTCTTGTGTTACTTCGTTAGGACTTATATTGGATATTGGCGCAATTACATGTGGAATTGTCGGTCTAACGAAGAAAAGCAAACAAGTCTATGATGTCACCGGCATTATATGTGGATGCATAGGCCTATTTCTTTTTTTCGTATCCTTATTTGGAGGTTTGTCAGATCCTAATACCGAAATGATTGAAGGCACTCAAGTCGTGGTATCGACCGAATCAAGTTCTGATGTTTCCACCGAAAAGACAGACACCGAAGATAAGCAGGTGGAAGCAGAAAAGGATACCGAAGCACCAAAGAATGAAGCAAAGGATTCAGAAAAAGAATTCAAAAAATCTTGCCAAAAATTCAATTATAAGAAGATAGCTAGAAATCCAGATGATTATATCGGACAGAACTTCAAGGTAACCGTACGAATTAGTTCCATTTCCGAAGAAGGTTTATTCTCTCAGGCATACATGAAGGCATTCACAGATGATGGAAGTGACACCTATTGGGATCACATGATCTATATATTCGATGATCAAGATGAAGATTCAGATAGTTATTTGAATGTATTAGAGGACGATATAATCACTGTATACGGAACGTTTGAAGGAACGGAAGATACAACCAACATCTTGAACGGAGAAAAGAGCAAAGACATCGCTTTACATATGAAATACGCAAAACTAATTAAAGAATAATTTATCACTTGCTGCTCCGGCTCTACCAACGCCGGAGCAGGTACCTTGACAATATAATACACTTACCCAGAGAACCGAAGGGGCGATATGTCAGCTGCCGGATACTTAAGAAGGGAGCTGGTGCCAATGGTTACATACAGTGATCTATTCACGTTCGTAATTATGCTTTGCGCTGTTATTACTCTTGTTATTAACACCAAACGTAAAAAGTAGCGCCCTCTGTCTGGTAAACTAAGGCGCTACTTTTGTAGAAACTATTTTACCGGCGGCTAGGCTTCATCTAGCTTTCGGTTCTCTTGTTAAGTGTATTATATGTTACATTTACACTTTTGTCAAACTAAATACCGCCCTGCTCTACCAAAGCAAGGCGGCAAGCTCCCGAATGATACGAAAGCCCTAAGCAAGCATATTGTATCATTCGGAGCGCGATAAATCAACCACCGCGCTATTTTTGCGCCTATTTTTAGGAGGGATACAATATGAACGCAAGAAAATTACCATCTGGATCCTGGAGAGCGCGGCTCTTTCTGGGAGAAGATGAACATGGGAAGAAGCATTATAAGTCATTTACTGCAGCAACCAAGCGAGAGGCAGAAAGGCTTGCGCTTACTTACGAAGCAGAGCACTCTCATACCGGCAAAATCACCTTTGACGTTGCATTTTCCCAATACATTGAACTAAAATCAAATTTGCTCTCACCGTCTACCCTACGTGGTTACAGGCAAATGGAGAAATATTATGAACCGTTAAAAGATATGGATGTGTCTGAAATCAATCAGAATGTGGTTGTAAGCTTCATAAATAGTTTTGCAGGCACACATTCGCCTAAGACTGTCAGAAACGCTTACAGCCTACTCTGCGCGGTCATACGCTTACAAATACCAGAAGCATCATTTCGGGTAACAATGCCACAAAAAGAAATATTACAATACTATATTCCTAAAGATGAGGAATTGCAAAGTCTGCTTGCTTATACCAGAGAAACAAATTACGATCTATACATCGCAATCCTACTTGCCTCAATCGGAACGTTACGCCGTTCTGAAGTCTGTGGTCTCTATGCCGACGATGTACGTGGCAACACAATACATATACATCACACAATGGTAAAAGACCAACACTACAAGTGGGTATTGAAATCCGTAGCGAAAAACAGCACATCAGACCGCTATGTTGAATATCCGGCAAAGGTCATTAAAGAATTGCCAACATCTGGAAAAATCTGTAACTTAAATCCGGACATGGTTACACATGACTTTGGGCGTGCACTCAAAAAACTAGGGCTACCCCACTTCCGATTTCATGATCTACGACATTACGCCGCTACCATTATGCATGCGATGGGTGTTCCAGAAGCATACATTATGGAACGAGGCGGATGGAAAACAAACACGGTACTCAATCAGGTATACCGCGGCACACGATCTGATTTTTCAAAAAAATACTCAGATCAGGCAAATGGATATTTTGAAAATCACCTGCTATAATCCGTGTCATCTTTCGTGTCATCTACTTCGACTTTTTTATTTCTGTAAAGAACATTTGTTCCGTATATTGGAAATACAAAAAACAAAAGAAAATCCAGTGCTCTCAACGTTTTCTTCCGAAACCGCATAAACACCGGATTTTCTTAATTAGTGGACTAGACGGGAGTCGAACCCGTGTCCGAAGCACAATCCCCTGTCCTTCTACGAGTGTAGTTTGTTATTTAACATTCCCTCTGCCGGTCGAAAACAAACATCCTCCCGGTTTCAGTAGCTTCATGATACGCCCACATGCGCAAAGCTTAACATGCGTCGTTTCTCACATAGTCGAAGCCTGGGTCCTAAAGTGTGAGTGCTCTAGGTCAGACTGCTACCATTAGGCAGCGTATGCTAAATTATCTTCAGCGTTTAATTTTAATTTGGCCATTTAACGCATCGCCATACGACTCGCTTCTCCAGCTTCACGTACCCCGTCGAAACCATTACTAGCCCAGATTTAATTTTTTGCCGCGGGTACGTGAAGCTACGCTTCACGGTCTCCGCTTCGCTCCGGTCCGCCCAAAGCCAAGGTCCACCGGACCTTGTGGGCCCCATCGAAACCATTACTAGCCCCTGCAATGTTTTTGCGAAGCAAAAATATTGCCACGCGCCTATCCAAGATTTCGCACCTTAAAGTCTCTCTCCGCCTCTCGCTTCTGATCCTTCTTGGCAATGTCCTGACGCTTATCATAAAGCTTCTTTCCTTTTGCCAAGGCAACCTGAACTTTCACGAGGCTTCCCTTAAAGTAGACCTCTACCGGAACGATGGTGTAACCCTTCTGCGCAATCTTGCCCAGCATCTTCTGGATTTCCTTCTTGTGCATCAGAAGCTTGCGCGGGCGAAGAGGATCCTTGTTAAAGATATTCCCCTTCTCATACGGGCTGATATGCATACCATACAGAATCACCTCTCCATCCTCGATATGGATGAACGACTCCTTGATACTACACTTGCCCATGCGCATGGATTTCACTTCCGTCCCCGCCAGGGCGATACCGGCTTCAAACGTCTCTTCAAGAAAATAATCGTGATAAACTTTCTTGTTATTCGCTATTAACTTTCTGGCTTCCTTCGCCATCCCGGTATCCTCCTTTCCGGATTTATGCACAATCTGTACCATATAGGATATATGATTTTGATTAAAAAATCAACACACAAATCGAAATAATTATCGTTACAAAAAATCCGACAAATTCCTTTATTTTTCGCCTTCTTCACCCGCAAGAGCAAAATCGATCGTGCGCATAATCCGGTCACAATGTTCGACACGAACCTGAACCTTCTGTCCTAGCTTATACCTCCGGTTCGTAGCCTCGCCGACCAGCTCATATGTGTCCTCATAATACTGATAGAAATCATCGGTCAACTCCGTCACACGCACAAGACCTTCCACGGTATTCTCCAATTCCACGAAAAAGCCCCACTCGGTCACACCAGAGATCACACCCTCGAACGCCTCGCCGATGTGCTGTTCCATATACTGGACCTTCTTGAGCTTGACTGTCTCACGTTCCGCCTCATCCGCGCGGCGTTCCATCTCGCTGGAATGCTTCGCAACCTCCGGCAGAATGTGTTCATAATGATCGATCCGCTTCTCGTTTAATCTTCCGCGCAGACTTTCCTTAATAATACGATGGATCTGCAGATCCGGATAACGGCGGATCGGTGACGTAAAGTGGCAGTAACAATCTGCCGCCAGACCAAAATGTCCGGTATTGTCGATCGTATACCGCGCCTGCTTCATTGAGCGCAGCGTCAGCCTGCTGATGAGCGCTTCCTCTTTCGTTCCATCAATCTTCTGCAATAATTTCTGTAACTCCTTCGGGTGCACCTCGTCTGCACCAATATGGAGCGTATAACCGAAATTGTTGATGAACGTAGAAAGTTTCTGGATCTTCTCCGTATCCGGATTCTCATGCGTACGATACACGAACGGAAGCTCTCTCCAATAGAAATCAGAAGCAACCGTCTCATTTGCTGCCAACATGAAATCCTCGATGATCTTCGTTGCCACATTACGGTCATACGGTCTGATGTCGATTGGATTCCCCTGCGCATCCAGAATCACTTTCGTTTCCGGGAAATCGAAGTCAATCGAGCCCCGCTTCATGCGCTTTCCTCGCAAAATGCCAGCTAACTTCTCCATCCGCACAAACATCGGCACAAGTGCCTCATACTCACCAAGGAGTGCTTCCTGCTGCCTGCGCACATTTACATCTGAAACGCTTTCCGTTTCTCTGTCTGCACCATCCTGTCTGCCATCCACTTTCTCCACAGAAGCATCTTGAGCATTTGCAACATGATATGCTTCTAAGATATTCTTCACCTGCGTATAGCTCATCCTGCGATCCACACAGATCACGGTCTCCGCAATCGTATGATCAATGATCTCCCCCTTCGGGTTGATCGTCATAATGCAGCTGAGCGCCAGCCGGTTCTCCCCCTGATTCAAGGAACAGATTCCATTGGACAAAGCATGCGGCAGCATCGGGATCACGCGGTCCACCAGATAGACCGATGTACCACGTTTCAACGCCTCCACGTCCAGGGCACTGTGTTCCTGCACATAGTTCGATACATCCGCGATATGCACACCAAGAATATAATTGTCATCGTCCATCGTGACAGAGACCGCATCATCAAGGTCCTTGGCATCCTCGCCGTCGATCGTCACCATCTGCCAGTCACGCAGATCCATGCGCCCCGCCATATCCGCTTCCGATACCGGCTTGGCAACATTCTCCACCTGCTTCAGCACTTTCTCGTCAAATTCAACCGGGAGCCCATAAGCGCGGACAAGCGAGAGAATATCAACCCCGGGATCATTGATATGTCCAAGGATTTCAACGACTTTGCCCTCCGGCTTCCTGTCTTTCTTACCGTAGCTTGTCACCTCAACGACTACCTTATGTCCACTGACTGCCCCCTTAGAGCGCTCCTGTGGAATAAAGATATCCGAACCGAACTTCGGATTGTCCGGCACGGCAAAGCCGAACGTCTTACTCTGTTCGTAGGTGCAGACAACCTGCTTCATACCACGCTCAAGAATCTTGACAACGGTTCCCTCTCTCCGTCTTCCGGTCGTTACCGGAGAGACTGTGATCTCAACCGTATCCATATGCATCGCACCATTTACCTGCGACTCCGGAATAAAGATGTCCTCCGTCTCTCCTTCCACTGACACGAAACCGAAGCCCTTCGGGTGTGCCGTAAAGGTTCCGGTCATCTTCTTGATCTCGGATTTACTGTACTTGCCCCGCTTCGAGCATTCAATCCTGCCCTCCTCCATCAGATCCGCAAGGATTGCTTCCAATTCCGGCCGCTGCTCCTTCTTGACACCGAGCACAATTGCCAGCTCCTTGATCTTCATCGGCACATACATATTGTCGCACATAAAATCGTAGATCATCTTCTTGCGCTGCTCATATTTATTCGACATAATTTTCACCTCTCCTTCGTATCTTTCCTTATTATGATTATGCGCTTGCAAAACTCCTTTGACAATACTCGAGAAACTGTATCCCTACGTCTAGTACCTATGTGGGACACGATTTTGGAGAACCATCCAGGGTTCATTGCACCGCATAAAAAAAGGCTGCCGATTCTCATCGACAGCCTCATCTTAATCTTACCAGATTCCTAAATTCAGTACCATTGCAAGTACAAGGAAAAGGATTACTGCTACTCTTGTAAGCTTCACAAGCATTCCTTCCATAGAACGACCCTTATTCTTGCCCCAGTAAGTCTCTGCTGCTCCGGCGATTGCGCCAAGTCCTGCAGACTTACCTTCCTGCATTAAGATAATTACTGTAATGACAATACTCAGTATAATAAATACTACTGTTAAAATCGTATTTAAAACGGTCACGATTTCCACCTCCTAGATTCTAAACTCACGACTAATCGAGTATAGCATATCCTAGACATCATTTCAACTTCTTTTTGCTTTTTTGTATGATTCTTCTATATTTTATTATCATTTTTATTTTCATTTAGACGAGAATACATTATATATAGAATTATGAAATTAATTCCACAAATTCAGGAGTAAATCATGCGAACCAGACATCGAAACAGATGGCTGCTTTCTGTTCTGGTCAGTCTGTGCCTCACACTTTGTGCATGCAGCAGCGGATCAAATGCACCCGCTCCCGATCCAAAGCATTCCGGCACAGAGGATACCGCCTCTTCCGGCAGTCGCGATGCCACACCGCAGGTGCTGACCCCGGCGATCCGTAACCTGATCCGTGAGGGCAAAGTGCATCAGATCGACGGCATCATCTACACCTCTGCTGCCGAGAACATGATTGCGATGGATACAAGCATTTACAATCTCTTCAAGGAAGGTGTGATCGACCGCCATACCGCAGTGGCAGAAGCCGTCAATCCGGAGATTATGGCCAAGCGGCTGAATCTAAACTAATCCAGACATTCCAAAACAAAAACTACGCTGCCTTGTACCTTTTACACGAACAAAGTAACGTAGTTTTCAAATTTATACGAGTTTCTCCGAAATTCGAAGCAGCTGGTTATACTTTGCGGTGCGCTCACCTCTGCAAGGGGCGCCCGTCTTGATCCAGCCTGCATTGACAGCGACTGCAAGGTCAGCGATAAACGCATCCTCCGTCTCACCGGAACGATGCGAGATGACCGCCTTGTATCCGCTTTTTTGCGCCAGTTCGATCGCATCCATCGCCTCTGTGAGCGTTCCGATCTGGTTTACCTTGATCAGTACCGCATTCGCCACACCAAGGTCAAGTCCGCAATGAATCCGCTTCACATTCGTCACAAACAGATCATCCCCGACTAGAAGCACTTCTGAGCCAAGGCGTTTCGTCATCTCCTGCCAGCCGTCCCAATCGTTCTCATCCAGACCATCCTCAATCGATATGAGTGGGAATTCATGAATCAGATCCTCGTAGAGTGCGATCATCTCCTGTGCGCTGCGTATGATTTCTCCGCTTACACCTGCTTTTGCGTTCCCTTTAACATTCACCCCACTATCATCATTCTTCTCTGCCCTCTGACCATCCGCAACATATCCCTCTCTCTCACGCGTTTCCCCCGGGAAATGATACATCCCATCCTCATCACTGTACAATTCCGATGCTGCTGCGTCCATCGCAAATGCAATATCGCTTCCGACCATATAACCGGCTTTCTCCGCCGCACGTGACAGATAAGAAAAGACTTCCCTCGCATCCTTGAAATCCGGTGCAAAGCCACCTTCATCTCCCACAGCGGTCAGCATGCCATCTTCATGCAGGATCTGTCTTAAGAAATGGTAGACCTCCGCGCCCATGCGCAGTGCCTGTTCGAACGAATCTGCACCTACCGGCACGATCATAAACTCCTGAAAATCCAACGCATTCTTCGCGTGCACACCACCGTTGATCACATTCATCGTCGGCATCGGCCAGCGCTTCGCATTCGTTCCACCAAGATAGCGATACAGTGGCAGATCAAGCGCATTCGCTGCACACCTCGCGCAGGCAAGTGAGACACCAAGCAACGCATTCGCTCCCAGATTTCCTTTATTATCGGTTCCATCCAGTTCCACGATCCTGCGATCGATCTGTGTCTGTTGCAGAACATTCATGCCAAGAAGTTCATTTCTGATTCTTCCGTTAATATGTTCTACCACTTTCTGTACACCAAGTCCAAAATATTCCGGGGCCCCGTCTCGAAGCTCAATTGCCTCAAATCTTCCGGTGCTTGCCCCGGATGGCACAGATTCCCGTCCGGTAAATTTTATCCCGCTGTCCTCCCTCTGCGCCGTCACTTCTACCTCAACAGTCGGATTGCCGCGCGAATCCAGGATTTGTCTTCCGTGAACCTCTGTAATTTTAATTTCTAAAGACATAAAAACAGCCTCCCTTTTTGCTAATAGCATAACCAGGGGAGGCTGCTTTATTCATTTTTATACGTTTATCTCTGCCTTTACACCGAGTTCTTCTTTGTTGGCATCAAGAATCGGGCGAACGACATCACGCAGGAATACATCTACCTGACGAGGAGCACGTCCGACATACAGTTCAGGCTTTAAGTTTGCCTCAATCTGCTCCTTTGTCAGACCGAATGCAGGATCTGCGGCGATCAGATCAACAAGATTGTTGTCCTTGCCTTCTTCCTTGACCGTCTTGCCTGCTTCCATAGAAAGCTGACGGATCTTCTCATGAAGTTCCTGACGGTTTCCACCCTGCTTTACGGCATCCATCATGATATTCTCCGTTGCCATAAACGGAATCTCTGCCATAAAATGCTTGTAAATAACCTTCGGATATACAACGAGTCCGTCCACAACATTTAAGCACAGATCAAGAATTCCGTCGATTGCAAGGAATCCTTCCGGTACGGATAATCTCTTGTTTGCAGAATCATCAAGCGTTCTCTCGAACCACTGGGTTGCTGATGTGATCGCTGGATTTAAGGCATCCACCATCACATAACGCGACAGGGAAGCAATACGCTCACTTCTCATAGGATTACGCTTGTAAGCCATAGCAGAAGATCCGATCTGGTTCTTCTCGAAAGGCTCCTCCACTTCCTTCAGATGCTGAAGAAGGCGGATATCATTTGACATCTTATGTGCGCTGGCTGCAATGCCTGCTAAGACGTTCAATACTCTTGTATCAACTTTTCTGGAATAAGTCTGTCCGGATACCGGATAGCATGCCTTGAATCCCATCTTCTTAGCGATCATCGGATCAATCTTGTCAATCGTCTCCTGATCTCCATCGAATAACTCTAAGAAGCTGGCCTGGGTTCCGGTCGTACCCTTCGAACCGAGAAGCTTTAATGTACTCTGTACATACTCAAGATCCTCAAGATCCATCAGGAATTCCTGTGTCCAAAGCGTTGCTCTCTTGCCAACGGTAGTCGGCTGCGCCGGCTGGAAATGGGTGAATGCAAGTGTCGGCTGATCCTTGTATTTCTCAGCGAAATTTGCAAGTTCTGCAATCACGCTGACGAGTTTCTTATGAACCAGCTTTAAAGCCTCATTCATCACGATAATATCCGTATTGTCACCAACGTAGCAGGAAGTTGCTCCGAGGTGGATGATGCCTGCTGCCTTCGGGCACTGCTGTCCATATGCATATACATGGCTCATGACATCGTGGCGGACCAGTTTCTCACGCTCCTTGGCAACATCATAATTGATATCATTCACATGTGCCTTAAGCTCATCGATCTGCTCCTGTGTGATAACCGGCTTACCGTTCTCGGAAAGTCCTAACTCCATCTCTGTCTCTGCCAAAGCGATCCAAAGCTTTCTCCAGGTAGAGAACTTCATATCCTGTGAGAAAATGTACTGCATTTCCTTGCTTGCATAACGCTCGGAAAGCGGACTTGTATATCTGTCTGTACTCATATATTGTCTCCTTATATAACGATCAGATGCTCCTGCATATGCCTTCACAATCTGACTCACAATTTACTTGCAAAACGATCTGCCCCATCCTTCAAACATCCTGTTCTTCTGCAAAGGCACCTCGTTTTCCGTTCCGTCCAGGTTCTATAACACCGAAACTTTGTCTTACGAACGACTCATCTTGCGCTCAAGATCAATTTCCTTGTCGTAATATTCGCCGCGGATATCCTCTTTCGGCGGCTCCATCGGGTATTTCCCGGTAAAACATCCCGTACAGATTGGCAGACCTCCCACCATCTGTGAGAGACGGTCAATGCCAAGATATCCGAGCGAATCCGCACCGATGATATTGCGGATATCCTCAATCGTACGATTGTATGCGATCAGCTGCTCTCTTGCCGGAATATCCGTTCCGAAGTAGCAAGGCCACAGGAATGGCGGCGAACTGATTCTCACATGCACTTCTGTCGCACCCGCATCTCTTAACATACGGACAATACGATCGGATGTCGTTCCGCGCACGATCGAATCATCGATCATGATAACTCTCTTACCTGCCACAGCCTCGCGAAGCACATTCAGCTTCACCTGTACACTCGACTCACGGCTGCTCTGCTTCGGCTTAATGAATGTTCTTCCAACGTATCCGTTCTTGACGAAAGCGGTACCGTAAGGGATACCGGATTCCAACGAATAACCGAGTGCTGCCGCATTTCCTGATTCCGGCACACCCGTTACAAGATCCGCCTCGACCGGGGAATCCTGCGCAAGAAAACGTCCCGCCTGGATACGGCTCGCATAAACGCTTTGTCCGTCGATATGACTGTCCGGTCTTGCAAAATAAATATATTCGAAAATGCATCGTGCTTCCTGTTCCTTTGGAAGTGCCATCGTCATATCCGACTCGATGCCTTTCTCTCTTGTAATGGTAACGACCTCACCTGGGCGAACGTCACGGATGAACTCCGCACCGATCGTATCTAACGCACAGGTCTCGGAAGTTACAATATAAGCATTATCGCGTTTTCCGATGCAAAGTGGCTTAAATCCGAACGGATCTCTCGCTGCGATCAGTTTACGTGGGCTGGATACGACCAGAGCATATGCGCCTTTTAACTTCTGGCAGGCTCTGCGTACGGCTTCCTCCGCGGTCTTGGAATTCAGTCTCTCGCGCGCGATATGGTACGCGATCACCTCGGAATCGATCGTTGTCTGGAAGATGGCTCCGGTATACTCAAGATCATGTCTCAGCTCATTGGCATTGATCAGATTACCGTTGTGTGCCAAAGCGAGCGTTCCCTTCACATAATTAAGAACGAGCGGCTGCGCGTTCTCTCTTGTTGAAGAACCGGCTGTCGAATAACGCACATGACCGACGCCGATGTCACCCTTCATCTCCTCTAAGTGATCCGGTGTAAACACTTCATTGACCAGTCCCATTCCTTTGTAGGATAAAACCTTCCCTTTCGGTCCGTTCGTATCACTGACTGCGATACCGCAGCTCTCCTGACCACGATGCTGCAATGCAAACAATCCATAATAGATGGAAGACGCTACATCATTGCCATCAAAGTCATACATTCCGAAGACGCCGCACTCCTCATGCAATACATCCTCTTCGTAGGTGCTGTCAAAACATTTATTCTGATTCATTCTAAGTCTCCAACTGTAAGTTTATCTTGTAAAAGGCGTTCCGGTCAAAAGCTCGTAAGCTTCCTTGTACTTATCAACCGTCTTGGTCACAACTTCCTCCGGAAGTAAGAAATCATTGTCCGGATTTGCTTTCAGCCAGTCTCTTACATACTGCTTGTCGAAGGAAGGCTGTCCCTGTCCAGGCTTGTATCCCTCGAGTGGCCAGAATCTTGAGCTGTCCGGTGTCAGCATCTCATCGCCTAATACAACCTTGCCGTTCTCATCTAAACCAAACTCAAACTTGGTATCTGCAATAATGATGCCTTTACTTAATGCATACTCTGCACATTTCTTATATAAAGCGATCGTGCAATCCTTGATCTGTGTTGCATAATCCAGACCCTTGCCAGGATAGATTTTCTCAAGTACTTCGACCGACTGCTCGAATGAGATGTTCTCATCATGATCACCAAGATCCGCTTTCGTACTAGGTGTGTAGATTGGCTCAGGCAGCTTGTCAGACTCAACCAGTCCTTCCGGAAGCTTGATGCCGCAGACGGTTCCATTCTCCTTGTAGCTTGCCCAGCCACTTCCTGTAATATATCCACGAACGATACACTCGATTGGAAGCATCTCAAGCTTCTTGCACATCATACTGTTGCCATCAAAACGCTCCTGCTGGAAGAACTCCGGCATATCTTTTACATCAACAGAAAGCATATGGTTTGGAACCACATCCTTAGTGAAATCAAACCAGAACTTGGACATCTGGGTGAGAATCGCACCCTTGTCTGTAATCTTGTTCTTCAAGATGTTATCAAATGCTGAAATACGGTCAGTTGCTACGATAATCAGACTGTCTCCGTTATCATATACTTCTCTTACTTTACCTTCTTTGAACGGTTTAAATTCCTGCATGTTCTTATGTCCTCCATCCTATGCTTTCGAATTTTCTTTACTCCGCTTCGCATCGACTGCATCCACGGTTATACTTAGTATTGTCAGCATTTCAGGCGTCTGAATCGCATTCATTTCTGCAGACGCTTCTTCAACCGACTATCAAAATTATAATACAGTGGGATTTGGAAAGTCAATGAATTTGAGACACGCGGACGACTTTGTGCACATAGAAAAAAAAGCTTTATTTATTAGTATTTTTGTGTACATTTTCTCTATCATTAGATACGCTTATATATCCATTCCACCCCACTTATACATGGCCGCAAATTCCAGTTTGCCGAAATATCTTTCTAACTTTCCCTATTTTACAGGCTTTTCAGCCCATT
>ERZ1034946.35-NODE-35-length-138228-cov-139.181895_pt1 | contig 138228 bp, 115 predicted proteins | sample MGYA00520591_ERZ1034946 | MGnify/ENA primary metagenome ERZ1034946 (study PRJEB33766, sample SAMN09781753) | gut metagenome | biome: gut microbiome | host: Homo sapiens | place: Madagascar | study: EMG produced TPA metagenomics assembly of the PRJNA485056 data...
ATATAATCCGGTATCGTCGGTTCTAATCAAATCTGATCGCGGCAAACCCGAATTTACTTCATTGCGTTTTTACGTGCAATCGATGCTCTCTTTCTCAGCGTCGGATCCAGAATTCTCTTACGGATACGAAGACTTTCCGGCGTAACCTCAAGAAGCTCGTCGGTATCGATGAAATCAAGCGCCTGCTCAAGGCTCAGCTTACGAGGTGGAACCAGTGTAAGTGCTTCGTCAGCAGAAGAAGAACGTGTATTGGTCAGATGCTTCTTCTTGCATACGTTCAGCTCGATGTCCTCAGCCTTGGCACTCTGTCCGATGATCATACCGGAGTAAACCTTTTCGCCAGGTCCGATGAAGAGAGTACCACGCTCCTGTGCGGAGAAGAGACCGTAAGTTACGGATTCACCGGTCTCGAAAGCAATCAGAGATCCGGTTGAACGGTATGCGATCTCGCCGCGGAACGGCTCGTAACCATCGAAGATGGTATTGATAATTCCGTTACCCTTGGTATCGGTCATGAACTCGCCACGATATCCGATCAGTCCACGGGATGGAATCTTGAACTCAAGTCTTGTGTAGCCACCGGCGATGGAACCCATATTTTGAAGTTCACCTTTACGCTGCTGTAGCTTGGAGATGACGGCTCCGGTGAATTCATCCGGTACATCAACATAAGCAAGCTCCATTGGCTCAAGCTTCTTGCCATTCTCATCGTAGTGGTAGAGAACCTCTGCCTTGCTGACCGCGAACTCGTAACCCTCGCGGCGCATGTTCTCGATCAATACAGATAAGTGAAGCTCTCCACGACCGGAAACCTTTAAGCTGTCCGGGCTGTCTGTCTCCTCAACACGGAGGGATACATCGGTGTTAAGCTCGCGGAAAAGGCGGTCACGGATGTGCCGGGAAGTTACGTACTTACCTTCCTGTCCGGCAAGCGGACTGTCATTGACGATGAAGTTCATAGAGATCGTCGGCTCGGAAATCTTCTGGAACGGAATTGCCTGTGGATTCTCCGGTGCACAGATCGTATCTCCGATGTGGATGTCCGCGATACCGGAGATTGCTACGATTGAACCAATCTTGGCTTCTGCAACATCGACTTTATTCAATCCATCGAACTCATATAACTTGCTGATACGAACCTTCTCTAACTTGTCCGGATCATGGTGGTTGACAACGACTGCGTCCTGATTGACCTTAAGGCTTCCGTTGTCGACCTTACCGATACCGATACGTCCGACATACTCATTGTAATCGATCGTACTGATCAGAACCTGTGTATTGGCATCCGGGTCACCGGTTGGTGCCGGAATGTAATTCACAATTGTCTCGAAGAGAGGCGTCATATCCTTCTTCTCATCGTCGAGATTGTACATTGCGTATCCATCTCTTGCGGATGCGTAAATAAATGGACAATCAAGCTGCTCGTCTGAAGCGTCCAGATCCATGAACAACTCTAATACTTCATCAATAACCTCCTCCGGTCTTGCTTCCGGACGGTCGATCTTGTTGATGCAGACGATAACCGGGAGATTTAAAGCCAAAGCTTTCATAAGAACAAACTTGGTCTGTGGCATTGTGCCCTCAAAAGCATCAACCACGAGAACAACGCCATTTACCATCTTAAGAACTCGCTCAACCTCGCCACCGAAGTCTGCGTGTCCAGGGGTATCGATAATGTTGATCTTGGTGTCTTTGTAGAAGACAGCAGTATTCTTGGAAAGAATTGTGATTCCACGCTCACGCTCGATATCGTTCGAGTCCATGACACGCTCCTGCACTTCCTGGTTCTCACGGAACACACCGCTTTGCTTCAGAAGCTCATCAACGAGTGTTGTTTTACCGTGATCGACATGGGCAATAATTGCAATATTACGAATATCATCTCTTGTTGTAATCATATTTTACCTTCTTTTATAGAGTAAGTTTCTTGCCGCCAGAAAGCGACAAGTAGTTTCTTTGTGCTGCACTATGGCATAAAATGAACGCGCCATATATATAGAAACTACGCGCGTACATCAACTCGATACATTATAGCACACATGCGCATTTTGACAAGGTTTTTTCAAGGTTTTAAGAGTTTTGCATATTTTTCGTTTCGCTTATCGACATGCTTTGATGATTTCTAACAATGCCAAAATGGTAAAACGGAGTCCTAACAAATATTTCCACAAAAGGAAGGGAGCAAATTCATGGCAGATAAAATGTTTGAAAACAATCAGGTAACTATTATGGGAGAAATTGTATCGGACTTTGTGTTCAGTCACGAGGTGTACGGAGAGGGCTTTTATATGGTAGAAGTGTCCGTCAACCGATTGTCCAATTTCGTAGATTACATACCCGTTATGGTGTCGGAACGTCTGGTGGACGTAAGCGGGAATTATCAGGGACAGAATGTGTATGTGACGGGGCAGTTCCGCTCGTTCAACCGTCACGAGGAGCACAAGAACCGGCTGGTGCTGTCCGTCTTCGCAAGAGAGTTCGAACTGGTGGAACAGGCATCAGAAGACGAAGAGGCGGCAACGAATGAAATCTTTCTGGACGGATTCATCTGCAAAGAGTCCGTGTACCGCAAGACACCGCTCGGAAGAGAGATCGCCGATCTACTCGTCGCAGTCAATCGTTCGTATGGCAAATCAGATTACATTCCGTGTATCTGCTGGGGAAGAAACGCGCGTTTTGCGGCAAGCTTTGAGGTGGGCGCACACGTGCAGATCTGGGGCAGAATCCAAAGCAGAGAGTATGTTAAAAAGCTGAGTGAGACAGAGGTTGAGCAGCGTGTCGCATATGAAGTGTCTGTGAGCAAGATCGAATTCCTGGAGTAGAGGCATTGGGTAAAAGGTGCTGCGGACTTGATATTTTGGACGGATTGTGGTATGTTACATAAGATTCATGAATCGTGTTTGAGAGAATCTAGCATCAGTGGGTTCTTAAGGAGGCTATTATGAGTGAAGGTGTGATACAGATTTATTATGGAGAAGGCCATGGTAAATCCACCGCCGCAATCGGCAACGCAATCCATGTTGCAAGTGAAGGCAAGAGTGTGATTATCATCCAGTTTTTGAAGGGGAAGGATGAGAATGAGCTGGCTTTCTTAAATCGGCTGGAGCCGGAGATTAAAGTGTTCCGGTTTGCAAAGTCGGATGAGTGTTTTGAGGAACTACCGGAGAGAGCAAAGCAGGAAGAGATTATGAACCTGCGCAATGGATTCAATTACGGCAAGAAGGTCGTGACGACAGAAGCATGTGATATGCTGGTTCTCGACGAAGTTCTTGGAATTATGGATGAGAAAGTCATTACACCGGAGGAACTGAAGGAATTGTTTGAAAACAAGCCGGAGAATATGACGTTAGTCTGTACGGGACGTGTGCTGGATGACAGCATTCGTGAGTATGCAGATGAGATTTATAACATTGCACCGGAAAAATAAGCATTGACGAATAGGATGTCACATGCTATTATCAAAAATAGAACATATATGTTGGCTTACATCAAGGTCAACACATAATATAATGGTAGAGGTCGCGTGAGTTAAGAGTAATCTGCAGGATGTGGCAGGCACAGGAGAATGCAGGTGAAAGGGATGAACGCCGAAGGGAATGGAAGTTGCGTTCCATTTTCTGGGCATAGGGATAAGATCCGTATGACTGTCAACTGTGACTGCGTGAGCGGTTGCCGAGTGAGTTGGAGAGCTATCAGATCTATGATATACAATTTATTTTGTAGATTGACCAGCTCGTTTCGGGCTGGTTTTTTTGATGAAAGGAGAACAAAGTGGCTATATTCAAGGGAGCCGGTGTTGCAATCGTAACACCGATGAAAGACAATCAGGATGTAAATTATGACAAATTAGAGGAGATGATCAATGAGCAGATCGCAGCAGGAACTGACGCGATCGTGATTGCCGGAACGACCGGAGAGAGCTCTACACTTACGATGGAGGAGCACCACGATGTCATTAAGGCAGCGGTTGAGTTCACAAAGCACCGTATTCCGGTCGTTGCCGGAACCGGTTCAAACTGTACACGTACTGCAATCCAGTTATCACAGGAAGCAGAGGAAGCAGGCGTTGACGGACTTCTGATCGTAACTCCTTATTATAATAAGGCAACCCAGCAGGGACTGATCGGACATTACTCACAGATCGCGGACAACACGAAGTGCCCGATCATCATGTACAATGTTCCGGGAAGAACCGGATGCAATCTTCTTCCGGAGACCGTTGCAGAGTTGTTTAAGACCAAGGAGAACATCGTCGGATTAAAGGAGGCAACCGGCAATCTTGCACAGGCTTCCCAGACGATGTACTTAACAGATGGCAAGATTGATATGTATTCTGGAGAAGACGGACTTGTTGTTCCGCTTATGTCCATCGGTGCAATCGGTGTTATCTCTGTATGGAGCAATGTGGCACCTGCTAAGGTTCATCAGATGTGTGACAGCTTCTTTAAGGGAGATATCGAGACTGCAAGACAGATCCAGAGAGAGGGACTTCCGCTTGTGGATGCATTATTCTCAGAAGTAAATCCAATCCCTGTCAAGAAAGCATTAAACCTGATGGGCAAGGAAGTCGGACCACTCCGCAGCCCGTTGTGCGAGATGAGCGAGGCAAACGCAGTGAAGCTTGCAGAGGTTATGAAGGCATACGGCATCCTGTAAATCCAAGCGGTTTTGCGAATGCTGTGAAGGCTTTCATATAAAAGTAAGAAAGGACATAAGATAGATGACAAGAGCAATTATGAATGGTTGCAACGGTAAGATGGGACAGTGTATCACCAGCATCTGTGCACAGGATCCGGACATCGAGATCGTGGCAGGAATTGACACATATGACGGAATCAAGAACGATTATCCGGTATTCAAAAGTCTCGCGGATTGTGACGTTGAGGCAGATGTAATTATCGATTTTTCCAATGCGAAGGCAGTGGATGCGCTGATTGATCACTGCGTGGAGAAGCAGATTCCGGTTGTACTGTGTACGACAGGCTTGTCGGAGGAACAGTTGGACAAGGTAGAGAAGGCATATGAGAAGGTTGCAATCTTAAAGTCAGCGAATATGTCTCTCGGTATCAATACATTGATGGAGCTTCTGAAGAAAGCAGCGACTGTATTTGCACCGGCAGGCTTTGATATGGAGATTGTTGAGAAGCATCACAATCAGAAGTTAGATGCTCCGAGCGGTACTGCACTTGCACTTGCGGATTCCATGAATGAGGCTTTGGACGAGGCATATACTTACAAGTATGACAGAAGCCAGGAGAGAAAGAAGAGAGATCCGTATGAGATCGGTATCTCCGCTGTACGTGGCGGTAACATCGTCGGCGAGCATGAAGTCATTTTTGCCGGACAGGATGAGGTTATCGAGTTTAAGCATACCGCATATTCCAAGGCAGTGTTTGCCAAAGGTGCAGTCGAGGCTGCAAAGTTCTTACATGGCAAAGGTGCCGGACATTATGATATGGCAGATGTGATCGCTGCCAAATAAGTTGCAAGCAAAGACAGAGGTAAAATCCAAGGGAGGGGATTTTGTCTCTGTCTTTTGTCATGTCTGGTTGACAGTAGAGGCGTTCGCACTCTATAATATCTATAAGTTCGCGGTCTGAAGTCAGACCGTGGGGGGAAGGTTTTGTGAGACGGCTGGAACTACAGAAATAATGAATGAATTTCAGACGCGTTGGAACAGGAGAATACATGAATCGATTGGTTTCAAGAATCTTCATAGGAGCAATCTCGGTTGTTACGATTGCTTCGGCACCTGTGGTGCGTGCGGAGGCGGAGACGATACCCGCTGCGTATCAATATGATGTAGATGTATTACAACAGACATATCCGGGCACGAGAGATCAGGGAAAATATAATACGTGCTGGGCGTTTTCTGTGGTTGGGCTCGCAGAATTTGATCTCATCCATGATAATAAGATTACGGATAAAAGCATTGATCTCAGTGAACTGCAGCTGGCGTATTACACTTATCATAACGAAGAAGATCCGTTCGGCGGGACCTATGCGGATATGTTAAAGACGTTTCGGTATCTTGACAGTGGTGGGAACCTGAATTTCTGTACAAGAGCATTGCTGCAGTGGCAGGGATTGGTTCCTGAGGAGGATCTGCCATATGAGAAGGCAGCGACAACCCAGGTGCTGGATTCTTCGTATGCGTTCAGTAAGGATGTGGCGCATCTTCAGAATGTCTATATCTTAGATATTCATGAGCAGCCTCAGGATGTAAAGAAAGAAATTATGGAGCATGGAGCAGCAGGAATTTCTTATTATAGTGGACAGAGTCTGGGACGGTATGATACGACTGCTTACTATGACCGCACGGGGGACAGTGTTGCAACATTTTACTGCCCGACAGAGAGTACGGCGGATCATGCGGTCAATATTGTCGGTTGGGATGACGATTTCCCGGCGACAAATTTCAAGACGCAGCCGGAGGGCAACGGAGCATGGCTGGTGCGCAACAGCTGGTCGGATCAGACCGGTAATGATTACAAGAGTTACTTCTGGATCTCCTATTATGACAAGGGGCTTGAGGATGACGCATGGATCCTTGATTTTGAACCGGCCGATAATTATGATTTCAATTATCAGTATGATGGATGTGCGTTGGTTGCCAAGACATGGAATACACCGGTCTGCGCGAATGTATTTCAGGCACAAGGTGCTGAAAATGAACAGCTTCGTGCTGTGTCACTTGCAATCAATGAAGCTACAAATGTTCCGTATACAATCAAGATTTACACGAATCTTGCGGACAGATCCAATCCGCGCAGTGGAATATTGGCAGCGACAGTCAAGGGAACCACGACTTATGAGGGCAATTATACGATCCCACTTAAGAAGGCTGTCTCGTTACAGAAGGGAACCAATTACGCAGTTGTGGTAGAACTTGGAAAATCAGGTGTTGGTATTGACATTGAACGATCCACAATAAGGACCTTTTTCCAGACGAATGCATATATTGATTATGATCAAAGTTTCATATATCAGAATGGAAGATGGCATGATCTGGCGGAAGAGGCCGAGTACAATTTTGAGACTGGCAATCTGTGCATTAAGGCATTTACGGACAAGTCCGGTGCGAATATCGGCAAAGTGGCGAAAGTTAAGAATGCAGGAAGTACGAAGAATTCTGCGAAGCTGAGCTGGACAAAGGTTTCAGGAGCGAAAGGTTACGAACTCTACCGCGCAACGAGCAAGAACGGAATTTATAAGAAGGTTGCAACAACGTCCAAGACTTCGTATCAGGACAAGAACCTGTCTTCAAAGAAGACTTACTACTATAAAGTGAGAGCTTATAAGACGAGCGGAGGTAATACGATTGAGGGTAAACTGACGGGCGCTGTCAAAACGCGGACGAAGTGATGATTTATGAATAGAGAAAGGCGAAACAGATGGGTATATTGATTAAAGGCGGTCATGTGATCAATCCTGCAACGAAGATGGATGAGGTTGCGGATGTCAGAATTGAAGAGGACAAGATCGCAGAGATAGGAAAAAACTTGAAAGTAGACAAGACGGATCGCGTGATTGAGGCAAAGGGATGTTATGTGATGCCGGGATTTATCGATATGCATGTGCATTTTCGTGATCCTGGATTTGAGCAGAAAGAAGATATCTTTACCGGTATGTCGGCAGCTGCACACGGTGGATATACGACGGTACTGACGATGCCGAACACGAAGCCGGTTGTCGATAATGCAGATGTTGTAGAATATGTGCATAAGAAAGCGGAGAGCGGACATTGCATTCATGTATTGCAGGTTGGCGCGGTCACGAAGGGACAGAAAGGACAGGAACTTGCGGATATCAAGGGAATGGTAGAAGCAGGAATTCCGGCGATCAGCGAGGATGGAAAGTCGGTCATGAATGCTGAGGTGTATCGCGAGGGTATGCTTGAGGCTGCAAAGTACGGAATTCCGGTTCTGGCGCATTGCGAAGATATCAATATGGTTCACGGTGGCGTCATGAATGCGGATGAGAAAGCAAAGGAACTCGGTATGCCGGGAATCACGAATTCGGTTGAGGATGTCATTATTGCCAGAGACATTGTGCTCAGCAAGGAGACCGGTGCGCAACTTCATCTGTGTCATTGTTCGACGGAAGACTCGGTTAAGATGGTCAAGCTTGCCAAGGAAGAGGGACTGAATGTAAGTGCGGAAGTATGTCCGCACCATTTCACACTGACTTCTGATGATATCAAGAAGTTCGTTCCGCAGATTGAGAACGGAATCCTGATTCCACATGAGACGGATGCAGATACCAATTACAAAATGAATCCGCCGCTTCGTACGAAAAAGGATGTTGAGGCATTGAAGGAAGGTCTTCGGGATAACATTATGGATGTTATCTCAACGGATCATGCGCCGCATACCTTTGACGATAAGAATACTTCTATGAAGAAGGCCCCGTTTGGAATTGTCGGTCTTGAGACGGCTGCATGTCTGACCTATACGGAACTGGTGCTCGGAGGATATCTGACACCGATGCAGATGGCAGAGAAGATGAGTTATAATCCTGCCAAAATTATCGGTATTGACAAGGGAGATATCCAGAAAGGCAAGAAAGCGGATGTTGTGATCTTCGATCCGAAGGAGACTTACAAGATTGACAAGAATACATTTGCTTCCAAGGGAAGAAATACACCGTTTGACGGAAGAGAAGTCACCGGACGTGTGAAAGTAACCATCTGTGATGGAAACATTGTTTATGGAGAAAGTTAAATACAAATTTTATAAACAATAAGAACAGACACTCGATTACAGAAGAATTGATGAATGAAGATGGATTCATGTTAGAAAATGAATCGTATTTCATATAAGAAGAGACAGAAAGGAAATACCATGATTAACAAATTAGTAGACAAAATTAAGAAGACAAATGCACCGATCGTCGTTGGACTCGATCCAATGCTTTCCTATGTACCGGAGCATATCCAGAAAGCTGCTTTCGCAGAGTTCGGTGAGACACCGGCTGGTGCAGCGGAGGCTATCTGGCAGTATAATAAAGCAATCGTAGATGCAACCTATGATCTGATCCCGGCAGTAAAGCCACAGATTGCGATGTATGAGCAGTTTGGTATCGAGGGTGTGAAGGCATTCCAGAAGACCGTTGATTACTGTCACGAGAAGGATCTGGTTGTCATCGGTGATGTGAAGCGAGGAGACATCGGATCCACATCCGCAGCCTATGCAACCGGACATCTCGGTAAAGTACAGATCGGAAGCAAGAGTTATTCGACATTTAACGAGGACTTCGCAACCGTGAATCCATACCTTGGAACCGATGGAATAAAGCCTTTCGTTGATGTATGTAAGGAAGAGAAGAAGGGTATCTTCATTCTTGTTAAGACTTCCAATCCGTCCAGCGGAGAGTTCCAGGATCGTCTGATCGACGGACGCCCGCTGTATGAGATCGTTGGTGAGAAGGTTGCCGAGTGGGGCGCAGACTGTATGGGAGATTCCTACAGTTATGTCGGAGCAGTTGTCGGAGCAACTTATCCGGAGCAGGGTAAGATCCTTCGTAAGATTATGCCGAAGTGCTTCATTCTTGTACCAGGTTACGGTGCACAGGGCGGACAGGGCAAGGATCTTGTTCATTTCTTCAACGAAGACGGACTCGGAGCAATCATCAATTCTTCCCGCGGAATTATCGCAGCCTACAAGCAGGATAAGTACAAGGAACAGGGCATCACACCGGAGAATTTTGCGGACGCATCCAGACTTGCAGTACAGGATATGATCGCAGATATTGCAGGAGCGCTTGCAACCAAGTAAAGATAAAAATGGTGTTTCAATTTTGAAAAATAGATTTTGACAAATCGAGGCTGCGGAGGCAGTCACGATTTGCGTGGAGAATAACATGAGTGAAAAATTTCAGGAAAATGTAACCGTTGTTTCACAGAAACAGATTGCAGATGGCATCTTTGATCTGGTTTTACAGACGAAGGAGATTGCTGCGCATGCAAAGGCGGGACAGTTTGTATCGGTATACAGCGATGATGCGAGCAAGCTTCTTCCGCGTCCAATCAGTTTGTGTGGCATCGACCGCGAGGCGGGAACACTTCGTCTTGTCTATCGTGTGACCGGAGAGAAGACCGGAACGGAAGAGTTCTCAAAACTGGAAGCAGGAGATAGCATCAGGATTATGGGACCGCTTGGTAACGGATTTACCGTAGAGCCGGGCAAGAAGGCTTTCTTGATCGGTGGAGGAATCGGAGTTCCGCCGATGCTGCAGCTCGCAAAAGAGATTAAGGCTTCGGGAGCGGCAGAGTTCCAGACGATTATGGGATACCGCAACGCGCAGACATTCCTTCTTGATGAATTCAAGGAGCAGGGAGATGCATTTGCGGCAACTGAGGATGGAAGCGTAGGAACCAAAGGAAATGTCATTGACGCAATTAAGTCACTTGGGCTGAAAGCAGACGTTATCTATGCCTGTGGACCGACACCGATGCTTCATGCTTTGAAGGAGTATGCCGAGGAACAGAACATGGAATGTTATGTATCGATGGAGGAACGTATGGCATGCGGAATCGGTGCATGTCTTGCATGCGTGTGCAATTCTACGGAGAAGGACGCACATTCCAACGTAAAGAATAAGCGCATCTGTAAGGAAGGTCCTGTGTTTAATGCGAAGGAGGTAGAACTGTAATGAATATGTCCGTGAATATTGCCGGAGTAGAATGGAAGAATCCGGTAACTGTAGCCTCCGGAACGTTTGGTTCAGGTGCAGAGTACAGTGAGTTTACCGATTTGAATAAGCTTGGGGCGGTCACGACCAAAGGCGTTGCAAACGTACCCTGGCCAGGAAATCCGACGCCGCGTGTTGCGGAGGTGTATGGCGGAATGCTGAACGCAGTCGGTCTGCAGAACCCGGGAATCGAATTGTTCTGCAAACGTGATATCCCGTTCTTAAAGCAGTATGATACGAAGATCATCGTCAATGTATGTGGACATTCCACGGAAGAGTATGTGGAAGTTGTGAAACGACTTGCGGATGAACCGGTGGATATGTTGGAAATCAACATCTCCTGTCCGAATGTCAAGGAGGGCGGTATCGCCTTTGGTCAGGATCCCAAGGCAGTCGAGGCGATTACCCGTGAGATGAAGAAGTATGCGAAGCAGCCGGTCATCATGAAACTGAGCCCGAATGTGACAGACATTACAGAGATGGCACGTGCAGCGGAAGCGGGAGGCGCGGATGCAGTATCTTTGATCAATACGATCACCGGTATGAAGATCGATGTAAATCGTCGCAAATTCGTTCTTGCCAACAAGACCGGAGGTATGTCCGGCCCTGCCATCCATCCGGTAGCTGTACGTATGGTATACCAGACAGCACAGGCAATCAAGATTCCAATCATTGGAATGGGCGGAATTATGACGGCTGAGGATGCAATCGAAATGATTCTTGCAGGAGCGACTGCAATTTCGGTGGGGACAGCGAACTTTGTGAACCCAAAAACGACCATGGAAATCGTGGATGGTATCAAAAAATACATGGAAAAGTATCATGTGAATGATATCAAAGAACTCATCGGTACTGTGTCATAACTGCGTTTTGCGAAAATAATAAATAATGATTTGATAAATGATACGAAAGGGCACCAGTTTTGGTGTCCTTTTATACGTGAAAAGGAATGAGTGAATGGCGAAAGCACTATTAAGTGTAACAGAGTTTTGTGATTATCTTGAAATCGAGCAAACAAAGGCGAGACAGCTTCTGGCTGATCCTAAGAATGGATTCACAATTAGAATTGGAAATAGATTATATGCTCATAAGGGCAAAGTGGACGAGTGGTTATTGAATCAAATTTTATAAGCCGGATAAATGGCTTATTTCTGCGTTGAAAATAGAATTATTATATGCTAAGATGAATAGGAAATGTCTATGCGTCAATGAGGGACAATGAATATAGGAGGATCAGAAAATAATGGAAGCTTACAAGAGTGAATTTATAGAGTTTATGGTAGAGAGCGATGTGCTCAAGTTTGGCGATTTTACGTTGAAAAGCGGAAGAAAATCGCCTTTTTTTATGAATGCGGGAGCGTATGTGACCGGTTCACAGCTTAAGAAGCTCGGCGAGTATTATGCCAAGGCCATTCATGATAATTACGGGGATGATTTTGACGTATTGTTCGGACCTGCTTACAAGGGCATTCCACTTGCTGTTGTTACTGCAATCGCATACAGTGAATTATACGGTAAAGAAGTCCGTTACTGCAGCGACCGTAAGGAAGCAAAGGATCATGGTGCAGACAAGGGAGGCTTCCTTGGAAGCAGTTTAAGAGACGGAGACCGTGTTGTAATGATCGAGGATGTTACAACATCCGGTAAATCAATGGAAGAGACGGTTCCGAAGGTACGCGGGGCTGCGGATGTCACAATCGTTGGACTGATGGTCAGCTTAAACCGTATGGAAGTTGGTCAGGGTGGCAAGATGAGTGCGCTCGATGAGATCCATGAGAAGTATGGCTTCGAGGGTAAGGCAATCGTTACGATGGAAGAAGTTGTAGAGCATCTGTATGACAGAGAGTGTCAGGGAAGAGTTGTGATCGACGATACAATTAAAGCTGCGATCGACGAATACTACAAGCAGTATGGCTGTCACTAAGCCACGCAAGAGAATATTGACGATACTGTACGTGTTGTATTTGTGCCTGCTTTTTTATTTTCTGTTCTTCTCGGAAGGATTCGGCAGAACGGGAACTTCGGTAGAATATCGTTACAATCTTGTATTATTTCGGGAGATTAAGAGATTCTACCTGTATCGTTATATTCTTGGAAATAGGGCATTCTTTATCAATGTATTCGGCAATGTGATCGCGTTCATGCCGATGGGATTCCTGCAGCCGCTTCTCAGGGATCGGCAGCGAAGAAAGGTTCTCGTTGTGCTGAACTGCTTTATTGTCAGCCTTCTTGTTGAGACGATCCAGCTTGTGTTTAAGATCGGCTGCTTTGATGTGGATGATCTCTTTTTAAACACACTTGGAGGTCTGTTTGGATTAATGATTTATTTTGTGTTTCAAAAATGGATGAAACGGGAAGGATAGATAACAGATGAGAAACCGAAGAAGAAGACACAGCTCCTACAAGTTTACGGAGAAGACCCATTCCAAGCGGGGAATGGTGGCAACGGGACTTGCAGCGGCGCTATTGGTTTTATATATTGTTTTTATTCACTTTGCATTCCGTGCAGACGGAAAACTGTCTATGTATTACGGAAGCGCTGGTGTAATGGCGATGCTTGTATCGGTAATCACGCTTGTGATCGCTGCAGGCAGCCTGAGGGAAGAAGATTCATTTAAGCTGTTCCCGAGACTTGGTCTGGGACTGGCAATAATCAGCATGGGATGCTGGATCGGCACCTATGCGATGGGAGTGTATATTTTATGAGTTACAAAGAATTATATCGTGAGTCCAACGAATTGGTGGAAGAACGCTTAGAACTTGTGATGGAGCGCATCGGAGGGATCGCATCGGACAAAGCATCAAGCGTTGCGGAGCCGTACCGTGCTTACTTTACCGGAGCGGCAGAGTATCTTTTGACGCTGCGGAAACTGGCAGATCAGGCATTGGACGGAACGCTTGCACAGATTACGGAGACGGATGGAGCCGTTCTTAAGGAGCAGCTTTATGCGGATGTGCAGCCGAAAGGATATGCGAAGAGTTTTGCAAATCCTGCATATGCGTGCGCGCAGTTGGGAGAGGAATACGGACAGATTCTTGCGATGCTATCTGCAAGATTTCATGGAATCGCACCGGAGTGCGCGCAGGGAAACCTGGAAAGTTTATGCCTTTATGCAGAATTGTTCGTGGAAATCTATAACTGCTTTGAGGATGAGGCAGATTTAAGTGATAAGGAACTGAAAAGTATTGTATATTCCTTCATGCATGACAATACGGAGGTGTTTGAGGAACTGAGCATTCGCCGTATGATCATGCCGGAATATGACTATGAGCGCACGATTGTGATGGATGCGGATTTGTCCGATACATCTTATCTGTACCGGTACGGAAGATGCATCGGAAGGGATGAGATCGAGTCTGCGCGTTTTTTAAATACATTTTCCGACGAAGAGATGCAGAGTATGGCGGATACGTTTACGGAAGGTTATCGTATCGGATTTGCAACCTGTAATAAGGATATTTCATTGAAGAATGTGGTGGAAATCCGCTATCCGATGGGATTTGAGCGGATGATCCGCTTTGCGGTTAAGAATTTTGAAGCAATTGGGCTGAAGTCTGTGTTCAAGCCGTTCTCCATCTCTGAGAATAAGCAGTATGAGTATGATCACAAGGAAGACCGTGGTCTGTGGCTGGATAAGCCATTTATCGAGCGGCGTCTGGAAGTGGATCGCAGCACATGGGAGAAGCTTAAGGAGATCGCACCGGGATACGGTGGACCGGCGGTTATTGATATCTTTGGCACGGAGCCGTTCGCACCGGAGCAGAAGGCGCAGAATGTGAAGTACACAGATCGTCAGCAGCAGTTGTCGGTGTATGAGCGAAGTGAGGTCAGTCAGCTGATCAATAAATATATTCACGGTGAGGAGCGCAGCTTTACGATTATCGCGTATCCGGTTCCGGCAATCGGAGACCGCTACAGTGAAATCTTTGCGGAGACGGTGCGCATCAACACGCTTGACTATGTACAGTATCGTGATATGCAGCAGAAGATCATTGACGTATTGGATACAGCGGATCGCGTTCATATTCAGGGAACGAATGGAAATAAGACAGACTTGTATGTGAAGATCTATCCGCTTTCTGATCCTGCAAAGGAGACGGCGTTTGAGAACTGTGTGGCAGATGTAAATATTCCGGTCGGAGAAGTGTTTACTTCCCCGGTATTACAGGGAACACAAGGTAAGCTTCACGTCAGCCAGGTTTATCTGGAAGAGTTAAATTATAAGAATCTGGAACTGGATTTTGAGGATGGACGCATTGCAGCATATACCTGCACGAATTTCGATTCTGAGGAGGAGAATCGCAAGTATATTGAGGATAATGTATTGTTCCATCACAAGACACTTCCGATGGGAGAGTTTGCGATCGGAACGAATACGACTGCGTATGTGATGGCAAGAAAATTCGATATTGCGGATAAGCTGCCAATCCTGATCGCCGAGAAGACCGGTCCGCATTTTGCAGTGGGTGATACCTGTTACACATACGATGAGGATAATATCACTTACAATCTGGATGGAAAGGCGATCGTTGCAAGGGACAACGAGATTTCGCTGTTCCGCAAGGAGGATGTCTCCAAGGCATACTTTAACTGTCATACGGATATTACAATCCCGTACGATGAGCTTGGAAGGATTACGGTAATCCGTAGGGATGGAACGATGGAAGACATCATTGTGAACGGCCGCTTTGTTGTGCCGGGAACAGAGGCTTTGAATGTGCCGCTTGATGAGCTGGATGCACAGTCATAGACAGGGGAAATGAAAGAAGAATTGAATGATGGCGGATTTTACCATGCATCCGCTATCATGCAAGATACAGGTTGGCTTTTTCAATCCAATACAAAGAGATGAATTTAGAGGAGGAAATGACAATGGCACAGGTAGGAATTGTAATGGGAAGCGACTCAGATATGCCGATTATGGCAAAGGCGGCAGATATCCTGGACAAGCTTGGGGTAAGCTACGAGATGACGATCATCTCCGCACATCGTGAGCCGGATGTATTCTTTGAGTATGCAAAGAGTGCAGAGGAAAAGGGATTTAAAGTGATTATCGCAGGCGCCGGTATGGCAGCACATCTGCCGGGAATGTGTGCGGCAATCTTCCCGATGCCGGTAATCGGTATTCCGATGCACACAACTTCACTTGGAGGAAGAGATTCGCTTTACAGCATCGTACAGATGCCGACAGGAATTCCGGTTGCAACGGTAGCAATCAATGGTGGAGCAAATGCAGGAATTCTTGCGGCAAAGATTCTTGCTACAAGTGATGCTGCATTATTGGAGCGCTTAAAGGACTACTCCAAGAACTTAAAGGAGCAGGTTGAGGCAAAGGATGCCCGCCTGAAGGAAGTTGGATATAAGAACTACTAATTACTAATATTATGATTTACTATTGGAAAGTTTGCTTTTTTATAGATATACTACTATAAGAAGTAATAATATGTTCAAATACAGATATTAGGAGGAAAAATAAATGGATTACAAGAATTCCGGTGTTGATATCGAGGCTGGTTACAAGTCAGTGGAATTGATGAAGAAGTATGTAAAGGAGACCATGAGACCTGAGGTATTAGGCGGTCTTGGCGGATTCTCCGGTGCGTTCTCGCTGGCTGCGATCAAAGACATGGAGGAACCTGTGCTTTTGTCCGGAACCGACGGATGCGGAACCAAAGTTAAGCTTGCATTCTTATTGGATAAGCATGATACGATCGGTATTGATGCGGTTGCAATGTGTGTCAATGATGTTGCATGTGCAGGTGGAGAACCATTATTTTTCCTTGATTATATTGCATGTGGTAAGAACTATCCGGAGAAGATCGCAACGATCGTAAGCGGTGTTGCAGAGGGCTGTAAGCAGTCCGGCTGCGCATTGATCGGTGGAGAGACTGCGGAGCATCCGGGTCTGATGCCTGAGGATGAGTATGATCTGGCTGGATTTACCGTAGGTGTTGTTGATAAGAAGGACATTATCACAGGAGAGGATCTTAAGGCTGGAGATGTGCTGATCGGTATGGCAAGTACCGGCGTACATTCGAACGGATTCTCACTAGTCCGCAAGATTTTCAAGATGGACAAGGAAACTTTAAATACTTATGTGGATGAGCTCGGAAAGACACTTGGCGAGGCTCTCCTTGCTCCGACAAGAATCTATGTTGGTGCGATGAAGTCGATCAAGAATGCCGGTGTCCGCGTGAAAGCATGCAGCCATATTACCGGTGGCGGATTCTACGAGAACATTCCGCGTATGTTACCGGAAGGAAAACATGCGGTCATTGAGAAGAACAGCTATCCGATCCCACCAATCTTCACACTGATGGCAAAGGAAGGCAATGTTGAGGAACAGATGATGTACAATACATACAACATGGGACTCGGAATGATTGTTGCAGTGGATCCGGCTGACGTGGACAAGACAATGGAAGCCATTAAGGCAGCTGGTGATACTCCATATGTAGTCGGCAAGATTACAGACGGAGAGAAGGGTGTAACATTATGCTAAAAATCGCAGTATGTGTATCCGGCGGAGGAACGAATCTCCAGGCGATCATCGACGGAATTGAGAATCAGACGATCACGAATGCTGAGATCAAAGTCGTAATCAGCAACAATAAGAATGCGTATGCTTTGGAACGCGCGAAGCAGCATGGTATCGAGGCGGTCTGTATCAGTCCGAAGGATTATGAGAGCAGAGATGCATTCAATGAGGAGTTTCTTGCAAAGCTGGATTCGTATGAGGTTGATCTGGTTGTGCTGGCAGGATTCCTTGTTGTGATCCCGCCACAGATGATTAAGGAGTATCGTAACCGCATTATCAATATTCATCCGTCACTCATCCCGTCCTTCTGTGGAACCGGTTATTATGGTCTGAAGGTGCATGAGGGTGCTTTGGCACGCGGTGTTAAGGTGACCGGAGCAACGGTGCATTTTGTGGATGAGGGAACGGATACAGGTCCGATCATTTTACAGAAAGCGGTAGCGGTCGAAGAGGGCGATACCCCGGAGATTTTGCAGAGACGTGTGATGGAGCAGGCAGAGTGGATCATTATGCCACAGGCGATCGACCTGATCGCAAACGGCAAAGTGTCTGTGAGCAATCATAAGGTAACAATTCATAAATAGTGATAAGTAATTCAGCCACGGAACCGGAATGTGTGATGCATACGATTTCTGTGGCTGGTGTTTAATAACAGGAGGAGACAGATCATGAAGGTTCTTGTAGTAGGCAGCGGTGGACGTGAGCATGCAATCGTAACGAGTGTATCAAAAAGCCCGAAAGTGGACAAAATCTATTGTGCACCGGGTAACGCCGGTATCGCAGCACTCGCAGAGTGTGTACCGATCAAAGCAATGGAGTTTGATAAGCTGGTTGCTTTTGCGAAGGAGAAAGCGATTGATTTTACAATCGTAGGAATGGATGATCCGCTCGTTGGCGGTATTGTTGATGTGTTTGAGGCGGAAGGTTTAAAAGTATTCGGACCGCGCAAGAATGCAGCAATCCTTGAGGGATCTAAGGCTTTTTCCAAGGATCTTATGAAGAAATACAACATTCCGACTGCAGCATATGAGAACTTCACAGATCCGCAGGAGGCACTTGCATATCTTGAGACGGCGAAGATGCCGATCGTGCTGAAGGCGGATGGTCTGGCTTTGGGCAAGGGCGTACTCATCTGCAATACCCTTGAGGAAGCAAAGGAAGGTGTCCGAACGATCATGGAGGACAAGAAGTTCGGTTCTGCTGGTAACACGATGGTTATCGAGGAGTTCATGACCGGACGCGAGGTATCGGTTCTCTCTTTCGTAGACGGCAAGACGATCAAGATCATGTCTTCTGCACAGGATCACAAGCGTGCGAAGGATGGTGATCAGGGACTGAATACCGGTGGTATGGGAAACTTCTCACCGAGTCCGTTCTATACAAAGGAAGTGGATGATTTCTGCAAGAAATACATTTATCAGGCTACGGTTGATGCGATGGCGGCTGAGGGAAGACCATTTACCGGTGTCATTTTCTTCGGTTTGATGCTGACTGAGGATGGACCGAAGGTACTTGAGTATAACGCAAGATTTGGTGATCCGGAGGCACAGGTTGTTCTTCCTCGTATGAAGAACGATATCATCGATGTGATGGAAGCATGTGTGGATGGCAAGCTGGATATGATCGACTTACAGTTTGAGGACAATGCGGCGGTCTGTGTTGTTCTTGCATCAGACGGATATCCGGTTGCTTACGAGAAGGGATTCCCGATCAGTGGCTTCGAGAATTTTGAGGGTAAGGATGATTATTACTGTTTCCATGCTGGTACCGCTTTTGACAAGGACGGACGTATCGTGACAAACGGTGGACGTGTGCTTGGAATTACCGCGACCGGCAAGGATTTAAAGGAAGCCAGAGCCAAGGCTTATGAAGCAACCGAGTGGATTACATTCGAGAACAAATATATGAGACATGACATCGGAAAGGCTATTGACGAGGCATGAAAAAAGGCATAATTTTTGATATGGACGGTACATTGTGGGATTCTGCTGCGGGGGTAGCAGAATCCTGGAATGAAGCGATGCGGAGGATCGGATATGATCGTACGCCGCTGACGGCCAAAGATATTCAGTCTGTTATGGGTAAGACCATGGAGGAGATTGCAGATATTTTATTTCCTGATCCGGATAAAGAACTTCAGGAAAAAGTATCAAATTTATGTTACCAATTAGAAAATGACTACTTGCGCAAACATGGTGGAGTGTTGTATTCTAATATAAGAGAAACAATGGAGCGTTTGAAGGCAACGTACCATTTGTATATTGTAAGTAATTGTCAGTCCGGCTATATTGAGGCTTTTTTGGATTATTATCATTTTCATGATCTGATTGAGGATTTTGCCTGTTACGGTGATAATGATAAACCCAAAGGAGTCAATATCGCATTATTGTATGAACGCAACGGACTTGATGATGCGGTCTATGTTGGTGACATACAGGGTGATTATGATGAAAGCATGAAGGCGGGAGTGAAGTTTATTCATGCTGCTTATGGTTTTGGAACGATTCGTGAGAAGGTTCCGGAAATTCATAAGTTTGAAGATCTTGTTGAAGCAGCGGACAAGGTATTCGAGGGTTAAGAGGAAATATGGGTAAGCAAAAACAAAAGAGTAAGGCGCCTGAGCAGATGAACGAAAAGTGTTATCTGCTTAAAGTCGTTGCGGAGCAAAACCGGGAACGTATCTTAGATTATGATGTGGATCAGGATACGGTTAAAATCTATTGTATCGTGGATGGTCAGTTCAAAACTTTGCATGAGGTCCCTGACTATATAAAAGGGGATGGATTCGGCAAGTATTTTATTGATCCGGAGGATATTGATAATTATCGCAAGGCACTGGAAGTCTGTCTTACCGAGCCGTGCAGCCAGCTTGTGGATGTGCGTTACCATGACAAGGGAGCAAAGAATGAATGGTATCGGGCTTATTTAAACAGTTTGACAGATGACAAAGGTGAAATCGTCCGTATTGTCGGCCGGCTGATGTCGGTTCAAAAGGACAAAATGGCAAACGAGAAGATTCAGCGCAGAGCGGAAATTGATGCACTTACGAATGTGTATAATCATAAAGCGTTTGAGGAAAAATGTGAAAAAGAGATCGAAAAAGGAAAAGCGAACGCGATTTTTCTGATGATGGATGTTGATGATTTTAAGCTGATCAATGATACACAGGGACATAATGTTGGAGATCTTGTTCTTAGCCAGACTGGTGCAATCCTGAATGAGGCTGTCAGCGGACGTGGATTTGCAGGACGACTGGGCGGCGATGAGTTTGCAGCGTTTGTGTGGAATCTTGGAAGCATTGAACAGATGCACGAGTTCGTTGCTAAGCTGCGGGATAATTTAAAGACCATTATTTTTGATATGGAATATTCTGCTTCGATCGGTGTCGGTGTGCTGGACAGTGATGCGCCGCTTACCTTCAAGGATATGTATTTTAAGGCGGATCAGGCGGTCTACGCAGCGAAGCATCATGGTAAGAATCAGATTGTCTTCTATGAGGATATTGACGAGAAAGCAGCGGATGAGACCGAAGAGGTTCTGATCGAGAATTCGGCTGAGATGGCTGAGGATGCAGACGAGAGAGCAATTCTGACGCAGCTTAAGGAATGTCTGGATTATTTTAGTATCGAGTCTTATGATGAGGCAATGATGCATGTCAGACAGGCACTCAGTGTATTCTATGATGCAGATGTCGTTACTGTGGTATCATTGACCGGTGAGAATGACTGCATTGCTACGGAGTACCACAAGGAGAGCGCGGACATGATGGCGAAGCTCATTGTCAGTGAGGTGGAGCAGAGTCGTGCGAAGGCTTTCGCGGAGCTTCTCGGTGAGAAAGAGGATATCTATGTGCATAATCTGAAGAGTATCCGTGAGTCGAACACGAAGCTTTATACGCATTTTGCGGATAAGAGAATCTGGTCGGTGATGCTGGCAAGACTTTTTGACGGTGGACAGTCGATTGGTATGATCCAGGTAATTAATCCGCGTAAGCATACAGCGGATTCGGCATTGATTCATATGCTTGGAGAGTATTTGAGTGTGCGGGTGCTTCTGAACCGGGCGCAGGAGAATGTCCAATCTTAAGAAAGTCACAATATAATTGTAATAGAATATGAAAACAAAAAGGAATCGGTTTTGATACAATGATTGTATCAAGCCGATTTTTTGTTGGTATTTGTGGGGGACTAATTAAGATGATATTATATTTAGTGGAGAAGTTAATCGGAGCAGGCGTAACACTTCCTGGCGTGCTGTTGTTTTTATATTACACAGATCGAAATCGATTCAAAAAGAAATGGTTCTGGGCGGTTTTATTTGTTGTGTATATGAATGCCATGTTTTGTGTGGTTGGGATTCCATCTGCACAGTTTGTTAGATGGAATCCGGAAATCAATTGGATTCCGTTTCGTGATTTTTCATCTGCAAATATTGTAGGGATGAGTCTAAATATTCTGATGTTCATTCCGTTTGGAGCATTCCTTCCAATCTATTTTGGAAGGTTTTGGAAAATGAGTACGACCGTTCTTGCAGGTGCATTTATGTCGTTTACCATCGAAGTACTTCAATTATTTACCTTTCGGTTGACCGATATTGATGATCTCATTATGAACACGCTGGGTACACTGCTTGGTTATGGCATTGGAGCTATCATTGTTCATAAGCAGAAAGAACGGTTAGTGGATCATGATGTGATGAAACTGATTGCCATAATTGGAATTTGTATGTTGGTCGTTGTCTTTGTGAATGAACCGTTGGTGATGGCAGTGCTCGCAAACCCGAATTAGCACTCCACTTAATGGAAAAATTCGACAATATAGACTGCGATGCACGATGCAATCGCCACAACCGTAAGGCTTTTGCCCCGCAGTGCAAAGAATACCGCTACGACAAGACCCGCGGCGGCACTCAACCACCAATTAGTTGCATAGAAGATTGCAGGAATCGTCATTGCGGTCAGAACTGCATACGGAATGTATGCGAGAAAAGAGCGCACGAAGCGGTTGTTGATTTTCTCTTTTAATGCAATAAACGGAATGACACGGATCAGATATGTCGATCCTGCCAATACGAGCAAATATGTAAAAAATTGAAAGTTGGACATCTTATGTACCTCCGAGATTAGACTGGATTTATCAAAAAAACGATTCACTGTTGAGAATTCGATTTACATCGTATCATTGTAGAAGAATTTATGCAGTCGTCTCTTCGTCCGGTGCTGGGAAAAGCAATGCAGCGATGATTGCAGATACTACAGCGACAACTGTAATCGTAATTCCACTTGAGATCTTCGAAAGAAGTGGAATGTAGTAAAATATGCAGCTGAGTACGATCGCCAGAATCACAACGAAGATGACCGGTCTGGATCGCTTCATTTCCGGCACAACGATCGCGGTAAACATTCCATAGATCGCGAGACTTAAGGCACTCATCACACGATCCGGCAATATGCTTCCGAGGATTGCACCGAGCAGTGTACCGACCGCCCATCCGATGTAAGGAAGGGTCGCAAGACCAGCAAAAAAGCTTCTTGTAACAGATTCTTCCTGACTTGCAACTGCAAAAATTTCATCGGTCATCATAAAGCCGAGCAGCCAACGATAAATGCCGCTGAATTTGGAATCTGCTTTCTGACCGATTGAGATGGACATAAACGAATAGCGGATATTGATTGTAATCTGTGAAATCAGCATCTGGATGTACTGACCGGGATGCATCATTGTTCCGATGCCGGCAAATTGTCCGGCAGAAGTGACGGTCGTCATAGAAATCAGGACTGCCTGCCACCAGGCAAGTCCGTAAGATACCGCCATAATACCAAAAGTAAAGGAGACTGACAGATAACCCAAAGCGATCGGGATTCCGGCTGCCAGTCCACGTCTGTAGTTTTTCATGTTATGTTCTCCGTGTATTATTTGTTTAAACGGCTCCGGCAAAAGCCCGAAAAACCTTCGGGTTTCCGGACTCGCGGGTGCGTTCGCATAAAATAAATCATGCTTGACCCGTGCAGGTCCGAGAAAGCTGCGCTTTCCCGGACTGACGGGCATTCGCCCTATCATCCGAAAATGGGAATCTGTGCTTTGTGCAAGCACAGCACAGATTCCCATTTTCTTCTGGCACGGCTCATTGCTTATGCACATTATACCACGAAATACACAAAAAACCTTGATGAAATTTGTTGTCGTGTTTTCTTCCACAACATGAAAATATATCAAATTCAGAGCAAACAAATAGGAATGATAATAAAACTTATCAAGGCAGACTATCTCTCAAACATAGTGCACCCCACCCGATGCGTGGATCCGGATATTCGGTCACAAGAGGCAGACGCTTCGCACCGCGAATCAGGTAAGCCTTCATTTTTTCACCATATAAGAAGGCATCATTTCCATTGACAATTCCCCATTCCATAAGAAGGCAGCAGCTTCCTGTAACAAAAGGCGCTGCCATCGAAGTACCGCTGCGACTTTCGTATCCGCCCCCGGCTGCAGTGCTCAGAATATCCACGCCGGGTGCGACCAGATCCGGTTTGACCTGTCTTGTGTTCCAGGTAAAGCCTCTTCCGGAGAATGCAGCATAGGTGTTGGTGCGGCTGTCGTAGGCACCGACTGTGATCACGCGCGAAGCGGTGGATGGGATGGTCAATGTAATCTCTGGTGTCGGTGTAAGGAAGCGTGTGTCCGCTCCGCGGATGGCGGATGAGGGCATCCACAGATCGTAGATTCCGTCTGTGACATCTCCGGCGGCCAAAGTCAGTGTCCATATGCCAGAGGTCAGATAGGTATCGGCGGGCAGAAAATCAAGGTAGATTTCCTGATAGAGACTGTATGGGGAAGGCTGCCCGATGTAGATCAGCAGATTTGTTCCTTCTATTGTATATTGCTGGCTTCCTGGGGTAAAAGGAATGGATATGGTAAAAGGCCTGCCAGGTGAAAAAACGGAAAGCCGCATCTCATCCCAGTAATTTTTCCAGATCTGGATCGAAAGACTCTGTTCATATTCCGCAATTACAAACTCGATCGTCCGCGTTTCGCCGGAGGAGAGAAATCCGCCGGTGTGTCCGGCACTGCTTCCCTCGTTACCGCTTCCGGCAACAATACAGATGTGCGCAAGCTCTGCCACGGAATCCAGATAGGTTTCAAGCAGGGAAGTACCGCTGTGTGATCCGTAAGTGTTGCCGAAACTCAGGTTGATCGCAAGGGGAAGATTTCGTTGTATGGCGTAGCGCACTGCAAAATCCACAGCCTGCATCAGCTGTGTTGTGCTTGGAAAGCCGAGTGGATCCGGGGAACCGAGCTTAATGATAAGAAGGGAAGCTTCATATGCAATGCCGCGGTTGATTCCATTTGAAGCGCGTCCGTTTCCGGCTGCAATTCCGGTCACGTGTGTCCCATGTCCGCTTGTGTCGATGCTCGGACAGATCCGTAAGCGTGCGGCAGTGTCTGCTGCGGTAAGCGCTTCGTTAATCTGTTCTTCGGTAAAAAGCGTGCCGAGCGGATAGCCGGGCGGAGAGAAAAATCCCATAGAAGGATCCGGTGCAATTGTCTGATCCCATAAGGCTGTGATGCGTGTTGTCCCATCCGGATTGCGAAAATCCGGGTGGGTGTAATCAATTCCGGAGTCGATCACACTAAGTAACGTTCCCTGACCACTGAGGTTCGTTAGGCTTGATGAAGTATCAGGAAGTTTGCGAATCAAAGCTGTGAGGTTCAAAGCGTCTGGAACGTCACGAATCGTTGAATTGAGATTGGAGTGATTCGTGGATTCTGTAATCGATGGTTGCAAGGCAGTGATACATGAGGCGCGTTTTGCGGCAAGCACTTCGAAGAAAAGCCGCCTTGGGCGCTCTATGTAAATGACAAGCGGTGAAGCTGCAAGTGCATCGATCGCTTTTTCCGGAAGGAAGACAATTGCGTAGTTGGAGAGAAGAAAGGTAAAACGGTATTCGGGAAATGTTTCCTGTAGGGCAGAGGCGTCGCCGGAGTAGAATAAGATCAGTTCCCAAAGTTTTGTTGCCGGATCAAATCCTGTAAGCAGATCGCCGGAAGTATTCCACTCGGAATTGGGGGTATCGAGTGCGGCGCGGAGAGTGGGTTCGATTTTGGCATTAAATGCAGAATTATCCATACTTTTTTGTATTTTGCTAGATACATCTATAGCTTTTTATTGAAAATTTATGTACAATAATAGTGATTTATGCGAACGAGTAAAAGAAATAAAAAGGAGAGAATATGTACGCTGACGAAAATGTAATTAAAATCAAACACCGTGTATTGCGCGAAGTTGCGAAACTTGCGTTTGAGGGCAACCTTGATTCAGAGAGAGATCACATTGCAGTCCGTCTGATCCCGGGACCGACACCGCAGTTCCGCTGCTGTATTTACAAGGAGAGAGAGATTATCCGTCAACGTGTCCGTCTTGCTGAGGGCAAGGCACCGGGCCCGGTAGACGATGGAAATGTAATTCAGGTAATCAGTGCAGCCTGTGAGGACTGCCCGATTTCAAGTTATACGGTAACTGAGAACTGCCAGAACTGTATGGGTAAAGCATGTATTAATGCTTGTAAGTTCGGTGCAATCGAGGCCGGACGCCTTCGTTCCCACATTGATCCACAGAAGTGTAAGGAGTGCGGTAAGTGTGCAGCAGCCTGCCCTTATAATGCAATCGCGCATCTGAAGAGACCATGTAAGTTTGCATGCCCGGTTAACGCGATTACATACAATGAATACGGAATTTCCGTAATCGATGATGCAAAGTGTATCCGTTGCGGTAAGTGTATCCACAGTTGTCCGTTCGGAGCAATCGGCTCTAAGACCTATATTGTTGATGTAATCAATGCATTAAAGTCTGACAAGAAGGTTTATATTATGGCTGCACCTGCAACTGAGGGACAGTTCGGACCGAATATCACGATGAACAGCTGGAAGAAAGCGATGCAGGAAGTTGGATTCAACGGATTTATCGAGGTTGGTCTCGGCGGAGATATGACCGCTGCTTCCGAGGCAGAAGAGTGGGTAGAGGCTTATAAGGCAGGAGAGAAGAAAGTGACTTCATGTTGTCCTGGATTTGTCAACATGGTACGCCGTCACTTCCCGGATATGGCAGATAAGATTTCCACAACCGTATCTCCGATGTGTGCAGTATCCCGTATGATTAAGGCAAAGGAGCCGGATGCGGTTACGGTATTCGTGGGACCATGTGTTGCCAAGAAGTCTGAGGTTGTTGATCAGAAGATCGAGGGTAACGCAGATTATGTTCTGACATACAGTGAGATCCGTGCAATCATGAGCGCAAAGAATGTTGAGCTTCAGCCGGATGATACTTCTTATCAGGAGTCATCCATCTACGGCAAGCGTTTCGGTAATTCCGGTGGTGTTACGGCTGCCGTTGTTGAGAGTATGAAAGAGATGGAAGCAGGAATCGAGCCTAAGGTATGTAAGGCAAACGGTGCAGCAGAGTGCCGCAAGTTCTTAATGCTGATGAAAGCTGGAAAGCTTCCGGATGACTTTATCGAAGGTATGGCCTGCGAAGGCGGCTGTGTCGGTGGGCCAAGCTCATTCAATGATATGCTTACAACAAAGAAATTCCGTGATGAACTTCTTGATAAGGCAGACGACAGAAAGATTTTAGACAATCTCAAGAATTATCATATGGAAACATTCTCTATGCACAGAGACTAATGAAGTCTGTGGCAGCAGTGTAGAGAAAGCAAGGTTTGTATATTGACAATGAAACCGCTCAGCATTGATACTGGGCGGTTTTATGTTATAGAAGGGGATTTAAATGAAAAATTACAAAGTAATTGAGGTAAAACGCAGCATCTTTGAAGACAATGATGCAGATGCAAACAAGCTTCGCGAGGAATTAAAGCAGGAAGGTACCTTTCTGCTGAATCTGATGTCTTCACCGGGTGCTGGTAAGACAACCACATTAAAACGCACGATCGCGATGCTTAAAGGTGAGATGAAGATCGGTATCATGGAGGCTGACATCGACTCTGAGGTGGATGCACAGGCAATCACAGAAACGGGTGTCCGTGCGATCCAGATTCACACCGGCGGCATGTGCCATCTGGATGCGGATATGACGCGTCAGGGAATCCATGAATTCGGAACACAGGATCTGGATTTTGTCGTACTTGAGAACGTCGGCAATCTTGTGTGTCCGGCAGAATTCGATACGGGAAGCACGAAGAATGCGATGATCCTTTCGGTGCCGGAGGGAGATGACAAGCCACTGAAGTATCCGCTGATGTTTACAATCAGTGATGTGGTTTTGATTAACAAATGCGATACGTTATCGGTTTTCGACGATTTTGATACGGAAGCGGTAAAAGAACGCATTTTGAAACTGAATCCGAATGCGAGGGTGATCTTCGTTTCTGCAAAGACAGGAGAGGGATTTGATGAGTGGGCGGACTGGATTCGTCAGGAAGTTCATGAGTATAAAGAATGTGTCAATTTTTAGAAGAAAAATTGACATGTAGTGTCAGCCCTTCGCCAGAGGCAAACTTGCATGGCTGATGTTCAAAAAAAGGGGGAATTATTTATGAGTGATCCATTACCAAAGTTTACCAACCCAAACCCGGACGCACCGTTTAGGGAGCCGGTTGCACGTCTTGCCAAAGTCATTACGGACCGCATTCCGGTCGTATTAGGCAAGGAGAAAATTACCAAAGAATCGCCGGAGTACATCGGTCTTGCACCAATCTGTACCGACGAGCAGGCTGAGATTGCCATCAAGATGAAGAAGCGTGTGCCACGTACCATGGATGACATGATCAAGCTGACCGGCATGGACAGAGATTATCTTGAAAAGCAGCTCGCAGAGATGTCCAACAATGGTCTTATCGAGTACAACTGGGAGAATCCGCAGCATGAGAAGCAGTGGGTACTTCCGATGTTCGTTCCGGGAAGTGCCGAGTTTACGAATATGAATAAGCAGGTGCTCGAGGAGCATCCGGAGATGGGACGCTTTTTTGAGAGAATGAGCCGTATCCCGCTCGAAAAAGTGACTCCGATGGTGCCACCAGGAGGCGCAGGAATCGGAATGCATGTTATTCCGGTCGAGAAGGCAATTGAGATGGAGAACAAGTCTGTTTCCGTCGAGCATATCTCGCATTGGCTTGATAAATATGACGGAAAATATGCAGCAAGTCCGTGTTCATGCAGACAGTCCCGCAAGACATACGAAGAGGGATGCGGAGATGATCCGGAAGGCTGGTGTATCGCTGTGGGTGATATGGCAGACTATGTTGTTGAGACGAACAAGGGCGGTCGTTACATCACAAGAGAGGAAGCAATGGAGATCCTCAAGAAAGCCGAGGAGAACGGATTTGTTCACCAGATTACGAACATTGACGGTGAGGATAAGATTTTTGCCATCTGTAATTGTAATGTGAATGTGTGTTATGCGCTTCGTACTTCCCAGCTTTTCAACACACCGAATATGTCAAGATCGGCTTATGTCGCGCGTGTGACAACGGAGAACTGTGTGGCGTGCGGACGTTGCGTGGAATATTGTCCGGCTGGTGCAGTCAAGCTTGGTCAGAAGCTTTGCAAGAAGGATGGTTCTTCGGTTTCTTATCCGAAGATGCCGCTTCCGTCAGAGGTAAAATGGGGACCGCATATGTGGACCGAGGATTACCGCGACAAGAACCGCATCAACTGTTATGACACTGGTACAGCGCCTTGTAAGACCGCCTGCCCGGCGCATATTGCCGTACAGGGATACCTCAAGATGGCTGCGCAGGGACGTTATCAGGATGCGCTTGCATTAATTAAGAAAAACAATCCGCTTCCGGCAGTGTGCGGACATATCTGTAACCGCCGCTGTGAGGACGCATGTACAAGAGGCACGATTGATCAGGCAATCGCAATCGATGAAGTAAAGAAGTTTATCGCGATGCAGGATCTGAACAAAGAGACCAGATATATTCCAAAGAAAGTCATTCCGTCACTGGATGAGAATTTCTTCGATGAGAAGATTGCAATCATCGGTGGCGGCCCGGCAGGACTTTCCTGTGCGTTCTATCTTGCTGAGAGAGGCTATCATCCAACCATCTTCGAGAAGAATGAGCGTGCCGGTGGAATGCTTGTATATGGTATTCCTTCCTTCAAACTGGAGAAATCCGTTGTACAGGCAGAAATCGACATCATCAAAGAGATGGGCGTTGAGATCAAGACCGGTGTGGAAGTCGGCAAGGATGTGACCATCGACGAACTGCGCAAGCAGGGCTATAAGGCCTTTTACGTGGCAATCGGTTGTCAGGGTGGCCGCAAGGCTGGCATTCCGGGCGAAGATGCCGCAAATGTTATGACCGCGGTTGAATTCTTACGCGAAGTCAATGCAAAGGAAAGCTTCCCAATCGAGGGCGATGTGGTTGTCATCGGCGGCGGTAATGTAGCCATCGATGTGGCAAGAGACAGTAAGCGTTGCGGTGATTCGAATGTATCGATGTACTGCCTGGAGTCACGTGAGACAATGCCTGCTTCGGTAGAGGAAATCGAAGAAGCAGAGAGCGAAGGCATTCAGGTGAACTGTGGCTGGGGTCCGAAGGAGATCCTGACGGAGGATGGCAAGGTGACAGGCATTGTCCTGAAAAAATGCGTTTCTGTTAAGGATGCCGAAGGAAGATTTAACCCAACCTACGATGAGAATGAGACGATTACGGTTGCCTGCAAGCATGTGTTCCTGTCTGTTGGACAGAGTATCGTATGGGGCGACCTGTTAGATGGTCAGAAGGTAGTGCTCGGACGAGGCAACGGTGCAGTTGCAGACCCGCTCACCTATCAGACCGCGGAGCCGGACATCTTCGTAGGTGGAGATGTGTACACCGGACCGAAGTTCGCAATCGATGCAATCGCAGCCGGTAAGGAAGCGGCAATCAGCATCCACCGTTTTGTGCAGCCACATACGAGTCTTACGATTGGACGTAACCGTAACGACTTTATCGAACTTAACAAAGATGATATTTCGGTTGAACATTACGATAACAGCAGCCGACAGATCCCGGGACATGACAATTCTGTTGACAGGAAATCCTTCCGTGATGCGACCCTTGTATTTACCGAGGAGCAGGTGAAGGCGGAGACGGCAAGATGCCTTGGATGCGGAGCCTCTGTTGTGGATGTGAACCAGTGTCTTGGATGTGGTGTATGTACCACGAAGTGTGAATTTGACGCAATTCATCTCTATCGCGAGAACCCAGACTGCTCTACAATGCGAAAGAGTGAAGACAAGTTGAAGTACATTCTTCCGTACGGTGCAAAGCAGGCAATCAAGATTAAGTTCTCCCGCAAGAAGAAGGATTAAGCCCATGCATGAATTAGGAGTAGTATTTCATGTGATCCGGATGGTGGAGGATGTCGCAAAAGAGAATTCTCTCACAGAGATCGCCTCGGTGACGCTGGAGATCGGAGAGGTGTCGGGAATTATCGAATCGTACCTGCAGAGCTGCTGGAAGTGGTCTGTCGAGAAAAAGTCGCAGATTATGCATGGGGCGAAGCTGTACGTGGAGACAATCCCTGCAATCACCTACTGTGAGGACTGCAAGCAGACATACGAAACGGTGCAATATGGTAAGATATGCCCGCGCTGCGGAAGCGAGCATACTTATCTGTTGCAGGGCAATGAATTTAACATCAAGGAAATTGAGGGTTGCTGAAATTCGGGTTTGCCGCGCTCAGATTTGATTCAAACAGACGATACCGGATATATAGTAATCGACGAAAATTAGCAGTAAGTTTGTCTATAAACGACGGACTTTGAACGATTTCAATGACAAGATTTTTCAGGAGTTACGGTATCGAACCATACGTTTATTTTGTTCAGGAAAATTTGCAAGTTAACTTCACCAACGATTTTGAATAGTTGGCTGAGATATGCGCTATTATCGACAGACAATGGAACGGTGAAGCAGTTGCAAATTTGTCCTTCAAAAATAAGTATGGCTCCGATACCTGTAACATGAAAGTATTCGTCATTGAAATCATCCAAAGTCCTGTTGGTTGGATAAAACTACTGCTAATTTTCTTTTTTACTTACTATTCGGTATCTGTGTATTGGATAAATCCGAATCTGATTCGCGTCAAAAATTTGCGCAGTAGTAAGAGTGGGAGCCGATAATTTTAGAGTTAAACTCTTAATCCTTATTCCTCTTAAAATATAAAATCTGCATAATCCCTTATAATTATTTGCTTTTGCTACTTAATTGAATTTGGCTATTTCGTTGCAACAATACTTATCCAATGATTTTTTGCATTTGAATACGTTTTGAACTCTGTAAAACCCGCTTCTTTCAAAGCGGCAACAAGTTGTTTAGATGTGTAAATCTTCATACCATTGATCATCTTTGTCCATTTTTTATCTGCGGCATTCGTTCCGTCACTCTCGTTACAAATCAGGAATATGCCTTCGCTTTTCAGCACACGGTTGATCTCGGAAAAGCATTTTACTAATCCTGGCCAAAAGTAAACTGTTTCGAAGGCAGAAACATAATCAAAAGTCGCGTCAGAAAAGGGTATAGCAGATACATCTCCTTGAACTACATTACATTTCCCTTGTTTAATGGCGAGGGCGTTCAATTTTTGAGATTCTGCCACACTAACCTCAGAATAATCCATTCCTGTCACGTGGCCATTTCTACATCTATCAAGCCAGACCGCAATATTTGCTCCGCCGCCACAGCCGACGTCCAGAACTTCAGCATCAGACTTCGCGGAGATATTTGAGAATCCCCATTGCGATAATTTGGCGTGACCGCTGTTCATCATCTTCGTCATCAATTTTCCGCCGAAGCCTTGTGGCTTACGGGTATTTTCAAAAAATTTCATTACAGAATTCCTCCTCCACAAATACCGGTTTTCTTAATTCGACAAACCGGTATTGCTCAATCGTTTTTCTCCGTTAGGAGAATATACAATCCATAAATAAAAAGAATAAGGAATAAAACCGTAGGAATCAATAATCCATTTTCTAAAATACTTACAATCATTCTTCCAGGTGGCGTTACCCATGCAGTTGCTGGATTTTGCATTGCCGCTATTATCATTCCTACAATACCAACAACACCACTTAATGTTAAAAAACCACCTTTTATATTTCTACTCATAATTATTACCTCCTCGTTAAATACCAATTAATATAACAGTAGTCTAACACGTGTTGTTTAAAAATACTACAGCCAAGCTAATGTCTGTAATTTGCCCTAAAATTTCATTTTATGGAATTTGGACTACTTGATTTTCTAATCGCATACGCAATTCGTGAAATGTATCATTATACTGTTGATACATCAGACACACAAATGTAAATAGGGACTTTTATTTTTATCTAACGAATTGTCAATACAAAAAAGTGAGGATCACAATCTATCGACTTCCCCCTACTACTGCACAAATTTTTGACGCGAATCAGATTTTCGTTTTTCAATTACACAGATACCGGATCTGTAAGTAAAAAAGGAAATTAGCAGTAGTTTTATCCAACCAGCAGGACTTTGGATGATTTCAATGACGAATACTTTCATGTTACAGGTATCGGAGCCATACTTATTTTTGAAGGACAAATTTGCAACTGCTTCACCGTTCCATTGTCTGTCGATAATAGCGCATATCTCAGCCAACTATCCAAAATCGTTGGTGAAGTTAACTTGCAAATTTTCCTGAACAAAATAATTGTATGGTTCGATGCCGTAACTCCGAAAAAAAATCTAGTCATTGAAATTATTCCAAGTCCGTCGTTTATAGACAAACTTACTGCTAATTTTCGTAGATTATATATAATCCGGTATCGTCCGTTTGAGATTAAATCTGAGCGCAGCAAAACCCGAATTTGTGCGTTATATTGTAATTCGACTGGTTGAAATAAGGAAGTAACTACCATGTTGACAAACATATGTTCTGCAATTATAATGAGAACAAACATATGTTCTTGCAACGGGAGGGATACGAGTGGCGAATGTGATGCAGATGGATTCCGTGATGGAGAAACTGACAATTTTATCGGATGCGGCGAAGTATGACGTGGCCTGTACCTCCAGTGGAGTACAGAGAGGTGGAGACGGCAAAGGCATGGGTAATGCGCATGCGAGCGGAATCTGTCATGCTTTCACTGGGGATGGAAGATGCATCTCGCTGCTGAAGATATTATTTACGAATGAGTGTATCTATGATTGCAAATATTGTGTGAACCGTGTCTCGAATGATGTGAAGCGGGCAACGTTTACGCCGGATGAGGTGTGTAGACTGACAGTGGAATTTTATCGGAGAAATTATATTGAAGGGTTGTTTTTGAGTTCTGGAATCATACAGTCTCCGAATTATACGATGGGACTTTTATACGAGACACTTTATCTGCTTCGGACAAAGTATCATTTCAATGGATATGTACATGTGAAGGGAATCCCGGGGGCTTCGCAGGATATTGTGGAGATGATCGGTTATCTCGCGGATCGTATGAGTGTGAATCTGGAGCTGCCGACTTCGGAAGGGTTGCGTCAGATTGCTCCGAATAAAGTGCGACGCAACATCTTGTCTCCGATGCGCCAGATTCAGAATGGGATTGAGGAGAGCAGACATCATCATGGGGTGACGAGCATGAAGAGTCGTGTCTATATTGATGAGAAGTCTTATTATAATCAGATGGCAGAGATTAGAGACAGTTATGACAGACTCCTTGATTATCAGAAGGGCGTTGCGGCAATTGGACAGAAGAAGGCTGCAGAAGTTGCGGAAAAGAATTGGTCTCTGCAGTCGGTGCCACAATCAGAGAAGAGACCGGGGTTAGCGCACCCGGATCGTTATTTTGTTCCTGCGGGACAGAGTACACAGATGATCATTGGGGCGACTGGCGAGACAGATTATCAGATTATGGCGGTATCGGAGGCTTTGTATCAACGTTTCGCAATGAAGCGCGTATTTTACTCGGCTTTTATCAATGTTAATCAGGATTCTGCACTCCCGGAGACTGTGGATGGACCGCCGCTTTTGCGTGAGCATCGTTTATATCAGGCGGATTTTCTGCTTCGGTTCTATGGGTTTCAGACGGATGAACTGTTGTCGGAGAAACATCCGAACTTCAACGAACTGATCGATCCGAAGTGTGACTGGGCGGTGCATCATTTGGAACAGTTTCCAGTGGAAATTAATCGGGCAGATTACTACACGCTTCTTCGTGTGCCTGGAATCGGAACGAAGAGTGCGAAGAGGATTCTTGCGGCGAGGAGATTTGCGGCTCTCGACTTTGCAGATATCAAGAAGATGGGAGTTGTGTTAAAGAGAGCAATCTACTTTATTACCTGCAAGGGAAGAATGATGTATCCGACGAAGATAGAGGAAGGCTATATTACAAGACATCTGATCTATAATGAGAAACCGGAACAGATGCTGCTTGCGGATGGATCCAGTGTGGGATATGAGCAGATGACGCTGCAGGATTATATGGATCAGAGGAAGGAGGGAGAATAGAATGAGCCGAGAACTGACACTGCGGTGTGAGGATTCTCTGGATGGAATTTTTACTGCAATTTACGATGCGTTTGTATATAAGAATCAGATGGAACGTCCTTATACGGACAGTATAAAGATTGCAATCGGTGAGGGAAATCTTACACTTTTTTCGACGGACCTTACGGTGGCAACGGATCCGATCAAGGTGGAGAAAACTGTGCAGACAATACAGAAGCGGCTTGGATATTCTGTGTATGAGACGCTGCTGGAGGCATTATGTCACTACGATGAGGAGCGTGCCAGTGTGGTGCTGGGGTATCTGGTGCGTGCATTTGGAAGCGGACACAGTATCGAGGGGCATCTGTCGGACCCTTATGTGATGAGGGTGATGGAGCTTGCACGCAAGGTTAATAATGAGATCGATAAATTTAATGGGTTTCTGAGATTTGAAGCGATACCCAATATGGGGTACAAACAGATGGATGCAATAATGGAAAACGAGGAAAATTTGCAAGGACAGGGATATGGTGAAGTGCTTTTAGCACAGGTGGAGCCGAAATGCAATCTTGTGCCTCTGATGATGGAGCATTTTGCGGATCGTTTTCCAAATGAGAATTTTATTATTTATGATAATAACAGAAGGCTGGCAGCGGTCCATGAGAAGTATAAATCCTGTGTGCTTGTGGAGGGGCAGGAACTTGATATCCCGGATCGGCAGTCGGATTATTTTACCGAGTTATGGAAGCAGTATTTTCATACGATGGAGATTAAGTCACGACACAATGAGCGCTGTCAGAATACGCTGATGCCGAAGTGGTACAGAAAGCATATGCCAGAGATGCAAGATTAGGATTGTGGAATGTCAAATGATGGATAAGGTGGACGAAAATGAATGATGAGGCAGTTGATCAGAGAAGCAAGATAAAGCATATATAGAAGCAACCGGTGGGTTTACTTTGCTGAGGTGTATATGATAAGATGTATGTAATCAATCGGTGGTTTCGTGTATTGACAGCCAAGCAATAAGTGGGAATTATTGTATGATGATGAGGTCAGACCGATGTATGACATACAGGGGGATTTACATGCTCGCATTAGAACTTACGGATATCAGGGATTTTATGAATAAGCTGCTGCGAAGTGAGATTTTTGACCACTTTCTGTTACAGGAAGGTGTGATCACTTCTGCTGCTTCATATGTGATCGATGGACATATCAACAAGGGATTTTATTCGGCAGAGGAACTCGAAGAACTCGGACTTGCGGATTGTACCTGTCTGCCGTATTCGATGCTTCGTACACAGTGCTTTGATCTGATCAAAGGAAAGAAGACACCTTCGTCTTTCAAATTTGTGCTTATGCTGTCTCCGAAGAATCTTGCGAGAACACTTTCGAGCATACAAAGCAGCTTTACGGGGAATGATATTACAGGAGTGTTTATGAACATTCGGTATCAGAATCAGCTATTGTCTCTGACAACGGGCATTTCGTATAATATTTTTTCCGTAGACAAGACGCTTGACAATGAGTGGGACAGGCTGGTTCGCCAGTTCTTAAAGAAGCATGAGATTGCTTTTGAAGAACTTTAATTTGTCGCTTTACTTTTCTAAACTGTTATGCTATTCTAAGCATAGTTGCAGGGCAACACAAATATATTGGAGGTACTTTCGATGAACAAAGGTACAGTAAAGTGGTTCAACAACCAGAAGGGTTACGGATTCATTACCGCTGAAGATGGTAAGGATGTATTCGTACATTACTCAGGACTGAACATGGAGGGATTTAAGTCTCTCGAAGAGGGCGCAGCAGTTGAATTTGAGATTGCTGATGGTGCTAAGGGTCCACAGGCAGTTAACGTAGTAGTTGTAAAATAATTGCCGAACAATCTAGTTTCTATGTACCTTTTTCTTTCAATGTATTAACTTTTGATAAGGTTAATATGCAGCGTCCGACCGGGCGATACATCAAAGATGTACCGCAGCGCGAAGCAGACTATCGTGGACGGATGTTCCTTTGTTTTAGATTAAGATATTGGATTCAACGATTCGAAAAAGACAACCGATGATTCGGTTGTCTTTTTTGGTGTAAAAGATGTAAATCAGATCCGATATGCGATCGTTAAATCGGAATCGGGAAACGTATTACGCTTCAAATACCCTGGCAATACTGTCGTAATGAAGGAAGATTCCCTGGGATGCGAGTTCTTTGATCTCACTAAGCGATGCAAATTTGAATCCGTCTGTCTCTTCTTCCTGAAGGTGGATATCACTTTCGTCGATGTCCATCTCGTAACGGTAGATATCCACAAAGTAGTTATCACCTTCACCCGGATTCTCTCTCTTGTAAGAGAACATATAGCCACCGCTTATGGCATTGTTCACATCAAGTCCGGTTTCTTCGAGTACTTCACGTCTTACAGCGTCGGCAGATTCTTCGCCGGCCTGTGCGGCACCGCCGGAAACTTCCCACCATCCTGGTGCCCAGGCTTTGGTCTTGACGCGCTTGGTGATCAGAAAGCTTTTGTCCGGTCTCATAATGACACCGAGTACCGTCAGGTGATATTCATCATCCGCAAGATTGAAGTGGTTGCGCTCCATTGTGCGTCCTGTGCGGACTTTGTTTTTATCGTAAATATCCCATAATTCCATCTGTGTTTACTCCTCTAAATGTAATACTTTCATATGATTTGCGCGCGCATTGGCATGTTTTCTTGTGTCATGAATTTAATATTATACAATTTGCAGACAAAAAGCAAATATTTCCACCGAGGAATTATTTTGCATCAGACAATTCTTCTGCCAGCTGATTCAATGTGGTTACGATTGCTTCTACTTCGTCGGCAATATCGCTGTTCTTTTCACTGATTTCTACGGTCTCGTTCGAATGTGCGGTAACTTCTTCTGTGACAGCGGAGATGGTTTCGATACCTGAAATAACTTGCTGGTTCGCAATATTTAAATTGTTTACCAACTCCTGAAGCTTTGTTGAAGCCTCGGAAACAGAAGCAACTTTTGCTGTGATTTCTTCAAAGTTCTTTGCGGTATCGTTAACTACCTGATTTTGTTCATTGGAGTTGCTCAGCATATTTTCAATAACCTGAACCATATTCGATAATTCGGTAGAGACATTTTCAATCATCTTCGTTATATTGACGGTAGCTTCCTGTGTTTTGGAAGCGAGATTGGAAATCTCTGTAGCCACGACTGCAAAGCCTCTGCCGGCATCTCCGGCTCTGGCTGCTTCGATACTTGCGTTTAACGCGAGCAAACTTGTCTGGGAAGCGACATCATTGATCAGTGAAATGATGGACTGCATTTCCTGCGCATAGCTGTTGAGCTTTTCGATTTCATCCGATACATTCTGGTTCGACTGATTGGATAATTCCACATGATGGATCAGTTCGTTCATATTGGCTTTGGACAATTCGATTTGTCTTGTGGTAGCGCTGATATCATTGGAGATGGCTTCGGTTGACTGATTTACTTCGTCGATCACATGGTGAATTTCCTCGGTCTTTTCCATCTGCATCTGAATGGAATCCACGGTCTCCGTAGTTCCCTGGCTGACTTCTTTCATGGAAAGTTTGGTCTGGTTTGCGGTACTGTTCAATAACCCCATCTTGATATCTGGCACTTTTGACAAATATTATAAAAATTATATCATAACCATTTGAATTATGCGATGTTATTTGACGTAAATCTGTTATAATAGGAAAGAAATGTGGCTGTAAAGTGGAGCAAATTGTGAAAGCAGCTGCAAGTGGCTAAAGAAAGTGAGGAAACAATAAATGAGAGAACAATTTTTGATAGATGTATTGCAGGCTGGGGTGTCACCGTTTCATTGTGTGGAACATTCCCAGCAGATACTCGAGGATGCCGGATTTGAGGAAATCCGCTATGATCAGATCTGGAATCTTCAGGCGGGAGGAAGATATGTGTTGAACCATCACGGAACGACACTTTATGCATTTACCGTAGGACAGGATTTTGATGCAAAAGGCATGCTTCGTATGGCTGCCGCCCACACGGATTATCCGTGTCTGCGCATTAAGCCAAATGCGGATTTTACGACGAATGCGTATGCACAGATCAATGTGGAAGTGTATGGTGGACCAATTCTCAATACCTGGTTTGATCGTCCATTAGGCGTTGCAGGACGCGTGGTTGTAAGAAGCGAGGATGTCTTTGCGCCGCGCACGATCCTCTATTGTTCCGACAGACCGGTTCTTACGATCCCGAATCTTGCAATCCATATGAACCGCGAGGTAAACAAGGGGGTAGAGATCAACAATCAGGTAGACCTTATGCCGATTGTGGATATGTTACCGGAGGAGCAGCAGAAAAGTGCATATTTCGCAGAGTTTCTTGCGCGCGAACTGCAGGTTGCAAAGGAAGATATTCTGGACTTCGAACTTGGAACGTATTGTATCGAGGAGCCTGCATATATCGGAATCGAGGAGACGATGCTTTCCGCTCCGCGGCTGGATAACCAGACTTCAGTAGCGGCGCTTCTGGAAGCTATTATGAGCGCGAATCGTAAGAACGGAATCAATCTGATTGCGCTTTTTGATCATGAAGAGATCGGAAATACGAGCAAGCAGGGGGCGGCGTCGATTCTGCTTCACGATATGGCGCGAAGAATTGCAAGAGGTCTTGGCTTGAATGAGGAACAGACGGATTGCATGCTTTATGATGCGATGCTTTTGTCGGTGGATGTGGCACATGCAATGCATCCGAATCACAAGAACAAGATGGATATCACAAATCAGCCGGTGATGGGAAAAGGATTCTGTATCAAGGAAGCCTGCTCACAGTCCTATGCAACAGATGCTGAGGCAGTATCCATCTTAAGACAGATCTGTGATGCAAATGAAATCCCGTATCAGATTTTTGTGAACCGTTCCGATGTGCGTGGCGGCGGTACACTTGGTTCTGTTGCATCGACACTTCTTCCGGTGAAGACGGTTGATATTGGAATCCCGCTGCTTGCGATGCATTCCGCAAGAGAGCTGATGGGAGCAGCGGACATGCGTGCGCTTGCCGATGCAGTCAGAACATACATGAGCATATAAAAGAAATGTAAAAGGTGGATCCACAAGAAAAGGGTTCACCTTTTTGGCACGTACTTTTATTAAAAATTCGTAAAATATGTAAAAATATTGAATTTCCTCTTTTCAAATGCAGAAAATGATGATAGTATATCAACGTAGTATTAAAAACTACTTGTAATGGAAAGAGAAAACATTTTATAAAGTTTTTGGAAACTTGTTGATATAGCTGTTTTAAGAGAGAGAAGAGGATGACTTATGTACAAGATTGTAATTGACAGTTGTGGAGAATTACCGGAAGAATTAAAAGATGATATACATTTTTGCAATGTGCCGCTTGAAATTGAAGTGGACGGATATCAGATTACGGATGATGAGACGTTTGATCAGAAGGATTTCTTACAACGTGTGAAGAACTGCATCCACAGTCCAAAGTCGGCCTGCCCTTCACCGGATCGTTATATGGCAGCGTACGAAGGAGATGCGGAGCATGTATATGTGGTTACGCTTTCCGGTAAATTAAGCGGTTCCTATAACAGTGCGCTACTGGCATCCCAGTTGTACAATGAGGAGCATGAGGACAATAAGCAGATTCATGTATTTAATTCAAAATCTGCATCGATTGGAGAGACACTGATCGGACTCAAGATTCAGGAGATGGAAGAAAGCGGATTGTCTTTCGAGGAAGTGGTAACACAGGTTGAAGACTATATTTCTTCCATGAATACCTTCTTTGTGTTAGAGACACTTGAGACACTTCGTAAGGCAGGACGTCTGAGTAACCTAAAAGCGCTTGTTGCAAATACACTCAACATTAAGCCGGTTATGGGTTCTACGAAGGAAGGTATGATCCAGCAGCTTGGTCAGGCGCGCGGAATGAAGAAGGCGTTAAACAAGATGGTGGAAGATATGCTTAAGGTGACAAAGAATTGTGAGAACCGCGTTCTTGCGATCGCACATTGTAACTGCCCGGAGCGTGCTGAGTTCGTGAAAGAGGCAATCGAAAAAGTAGCCAAGTTCAAGAAGATCGTGATCGTCAATACAGCCGGAGTATCCAGTATGTATGCCAATGACGGCGGACTGATCATGGCAGTTTAAATTTTGAAATGATAAAAGAGTGGGTGATTCAATCGTTGAATCATCCGCTCTTATTTTTTACGATCGATCATTTTATAAAGATGCCTGAAAGCGGAACTCGCCATGGTCGGCAAAGAAGCCGAAGACACCGTGGTATTTCTCCACAACGGAGATCATACTCTGGACACCGATACCGTGGTTTGCGGCTTTCGAGATTGGAATCTCATTTTCAAAAACCGGAGCAAGCTCGTAGCTGTTGACCACATTGATGCATAGCTGCGCGTTTTTTTCGTACACTTTCAGCGTAATGTGGCGATTGGATTCCGGATTCATCTGTTCGCAGGCGTGTAGCGCATTTTCCAGTGCGTTTGCAAATAAGCTGCACAGATCGGTAATCTGAAAACGCGCAAATTCCGTTGCAGTAATGGAAATGTTCATCGGAATGTCCGCTTCGGCAGCTTTATTGGCATAGGAAGATACGATAAGGTTGACGGAGTTGTTGACACAGTAGCGGACGACGCGGCTGTGTTCGAGATCGGAACAGATCTCGCTGATGTAGGCGGTCGCATCTTCCGGTTTGTCTGCGTCGAGACAGCTTTGGATAAAATTCATGTGGTGCCGCAGGTCGTGACGGTAGATGGATGCCTGTTTCTGGGAATCGGAAAGCTGGGCAATCTCTTTCTGTGCCTGCACAGCGGCGGTCGTAAGCAGGAGGTTTTCTCGTTCTGCTTTGCTTTTTTCGCTGGAAAACTTCAGTGAGAGGATCGATAAGATAAAAAACGATACCACAAGGAAGCTGTCCATGAAATCGATCACCACGGCACCGCCGGAATACAGAAGATCTGTGTACACCGTGAAAGCGTACTCGAGAATGTAGTACGCGAGCGGCAGTAGGACAAAGAGGAGCACCGTGGTCGGACTTTCATATTTTAACCGGATGATGATCGGCGATATAAAACGGATCACGATGTACAGAAGCGGAATCGTCACGATGGTCGAGACGAGGCTTGCGACAAGCGGATCGCCGCCGAAAAAGAAGGCGACGAAGGTGCCGACCCATTTGCGAGGCGTGCACATCAGATAAGCGGATAAGACCGCAATAACTGCGATCGGCAGGCTTCGGTGAAAACGCAGCCAGATCAAAAGCATCAGCGGCAGATGAATGAGCAGCGGATAACATTTGTATAGCGCGGATTCTCCCATCAGAAGGTAGAAGGCAAGCTGGGCGAAACCGAATGCAAGCAGCGTCAGAACGTACTGCCTTTTGTTGTCGCCGAAACTGATGTCTGCCAGATACAGAGACACGATAACGCCGAAGAACAAAACGAAGGCATAATTGATCAATTCCAATAAAGTTGCAAGTTCCGGCATAGTTACTCCTCCATCTGAAAAGCAAGGTAGTGTTTCTTGATATCGGTCACGCGGCGCTGGGCGAGCGGAAGACTTTTGCCGGTCATAAGCTGCATGTCGGTTGCGCCGATCGTGCGGATATAGTTCATATTGACAAGATAAGAGCGGTGCGCGAGAATGAATTCCCGGTGTTGCAGCAATTCCTCGCAGACCGAAGTAAACAGATTCGCGCAGGTGATCTGCTCGCCACTGTTCGTATAATAGATGACTTTGCGGTTCTGTGCCTCGACAAAAACAATCTCGGACAGGCGGACCTTGTGCACACCGATCTTACTGTTTAATACCACGTAATGATTCTGTTCCTCGACCTGATCCTGAAACAGATCGTCTATCGCTGCAAAAAAGGTTTCCTCCTGCACCGGTTTCATCAGATAATTGGTCGCTTTTACCGTGTAGCTTTCTACCGCAAATTCCGGCGAAGTCGTCAGAAAGATGATGGCTGCCGCCTTGTCAAAGCTTCGGATTTCCCGGGCCAGTTCCACACCGGTCATTCCCGGCATCATGATGTCGAGCAGATAGATGTCGAAACGCTCCTTCGGCGCCTGTGAAGCAAGCTCCACGCTGCTCGTGTATTCCCTGTATGTAAGCAGCTTATGATGCATGAATTCATAGTGTTCAAGCATCTCTTTTAAGCCGGATAATTCTTTTTCGTCGTCATCACACAATGCAATCTTCATGTGAGATCTCCTTTCACAATGCATAAGTTTTAGGCGTTTGCAAAACGCTTATGGCGGCTCGCAAACGCTTATGCATAAATTTATTATACCCTACGGCTCGACAAATTTCTACAAACAACGGGTATCGTTCGTGTCGTATATTTTGTAATTGGCGCAGCTTTGTCCGCAGAGTCTGTCGAATGAGGTATTATACAGGTAAATACTTTTTTAGGGGAACCGATAGATAGGAGGACGAATGCGTATGAAAAAAAGAAAAAATACGATCCTGCACAGGGGAATGCGTGTGTGCAGTCTGGTTCTTGCACTTGTTATGGTGATCTGTATGATGCCGCAGATGAGTGTAAAGGCAGATGATACGGACGCGACAGGGACAAAACTCGAGGAAGACTGGAGTGCGATGAGCTCTGCGGCAGGCAAGATGAAGATGACCAATACGACTACCAAGGCACAGGTTATGAAGGTAATCCTTGCGGCAGCCAAGAACGGAACCAAGGCAACGTGGAAATCGTTCCGTAAAGTAGATGCAACGTATGACAGCCAGGGGGCGGTTACCGCTTATGCAAATCTGTCATTGAATGGAAAAACGAGGGAACTTTACATCAACGAGAAAATCCCGACACTCGGAAACAATCGTCCGACAAAAGGAATTACGGTTTCTGAGGACGAATGGAATATTTTGCGTCTGACGAATATTGAGCGTGCGAAGAAAGGCGAAACACTTCTTACGATGCCGGCGGCATTGCAGAAGGCTGCAACGATCCGTGCAAAGGAGAATGTCAATAATACGCAGCCAGCACATACAAGACCGGACGGCACAAGTTATAAGACAGCGGTTCCGTCCTCCTTTAAGAACACGGGACTCGGCGAGAATATGTTCAAATGTACAAAAGATGTTACACCACAGCTTGCAATGCGCGGCTGGATGAACAGTGCCGCTCATAAGGCGAATATTTTGCGTACAGGTTTTCAGTATATGGGCGTGGGAACGTATCAGACTGAGGCGGTGCAGATATTCGCAAGTTCCGCGAAGAAGATCAAGTCCTACACGACCAGTACAGGAAAGACAACTTTTGCTGACGAGGAGGCGATGGTCGGTGAGTATCTGATCTGTACAGATCAGGCGGGGGTAAAATCGTATCTTCCGCTTGATACCACTTATATGAAGAAGGTAAGTGGCGGATATACGATCAATCTGAATGCGACCAAGACGGTGAAGATCAAGATTAAGAATGCAGCTTCATCCTCAAAGTATACCGATGTGGATTCTGCGGACGCAAAGGCGGTTGCATGGGTGGTAAATAAGAAGATCATGGAGCCTACCAGCAAGAACGAATTTTACTCCAAGGGAATCTGTACGAAGGGTAATGTGTTTGAAGCATTGTATAAGGCAAACGGATCTCCGACACCGAAAGCGTTAAACTGGTTCCCGGATGTCAAGAGCAAGGACAGTTACTACAAAGCAGCGCTGTGGGCAGTGGATAAGGGATTGATCGAGTATGGAAACTTTGAAGGTCAATATGCTTACTCGCGCGGTTACGCACTGTATTATGTATGGCAGAGCGTCGGTGCTCCGAAAGCATCCAAGAAGTCAACCTTTACGGATTACAATGACTGGGTATTCTATGCGGATGCGGTAGCGTGGGCCGAGTCCAAGGGAATCATCAAGGATAGCGGTGATCATAAGTTCCGACCGGATGATGCAGTCACCCGTGTGGAGCTTGCAAGATTTATCTACTACGCATATAAGTAAAGTGAAATGACAACAGGGTTAATGTATAACAAAAGAAGTTATACATTGACCCTGTTTTTGCTATAAGCGTATTTGTGAAAGAAGCGGGGATAGATATTTTTGATAAAGACGTAAAAAGTCGGATTTTTCGGGCTTTTTTTGTGTTGACAGATTTTGCATAACATCGAACATGTGTTATACTAAAAAATAAAAAACGACGAACGAGGCAAAATTTTGTATACATACGAAGAAGTTATAGATAAAATTGAGAACAGCAGAAGGTTCGGTAATCTGCCGGGAGTGGAAGTGACCGGGCGGATGCTTGCGGCACTTGGCAATCCGCAGGAAGGACTCCGCTATATCCATGTTGCGGGAACGAACGGCAAAGGGTCCACCTGTGCGTTTCTTAACAATATATTCACACAGGCGGGATTAAAATGCGGCTGCTTTACATCGCCGCATCTGATTCATTTTGAGGAGCGCATCACGGTCGGTCGACTGATGATTTCGAAGGATGCGGTAGCACGAATCGGCAATGAACTTCTTGCAATGGATTTCGGTGTGACACCGACGATGTTTGATTACTGTCTGGTGATGGCGCTGCTATATTATAAAGACTGTGGCTGCGATGTCGCGGTCATGGAGACGGGACTCGGCGGAAGGCTCGACTCGACGAATGCGCTCGGCAATCCCATGGTTGCGGTCATAACAAGGATCGGTTACGATCATATGGCAATTCTCGGCAATACGCTGACGGAGATTGCATCGGAAAAGGCAGGCATTTTAAAAGAAAACGTTCCGGCAGTTTTTGCGCCACAGGATGATGAAGCACTTGCGGTATTGCGAAAACATCCGGGAACGCTTGTGAGCGAGTCGGATATGCAGCAGGTGGCTGCGATGCGGCCGGGACTTACCGGTGCATATCAGTTGGAGAACGGTGCAGCAGCAATGCTTGCCGCAAGAAGTTTCTTTGCGCAGACCGGATTTGATCCGGCGAAAGCAGAAGCAGCGATTGAAAAAGGAATCCATACGGCGGTATGGAAGGGGCGCATGGAACTGTTAAGCGAGGAGCCGTTTCTTATGGTGGACGGCGCGCACAACAGCAACGGAATCCATGCTTTGGCAGAGAGCTTAAGACAGCTTTATCCGAATGAGAAGTTTCATTTTGTGATGGGCGTGATGGCGGATAAAGATTATGAGAAGATGATCGAGGAACTGCTTTTGCTTGCCATCGATTTTGTGACGGTAACACCGGAGAGCAGCCGCGCATTGCAGGCGGAGAGCCTGGCGGAAGATATCAGGAATCATGGGGTTCCGGCGAGAAGTATCGAAAGAGTTGCGGATGTGCTTGCGCTGCCGAAGATGGGCGAGAAGACAATCGCGCTCGGATCGCTTTATTTCATCGGGGAACTGGAAGCATTATACGAAGAAACACGGGTGGCATGAAAAAATAGATAGTAGAGAAAAATTAAGAAAGAATTGTAATGGCATACATATATGAACATAAAAAAGACCGTAGAGGTAATGAATACATAGAAATCACCGGATACGAAGGTGCAATACGTCATTTGACTATCCCGGAAAGAATAGAAGAACTTCCGGTGCGAAGCATCGGCAAGAGCGCTTTTTCGGGACGGGAGGATCTCTTAAGTGTGGAACTTCCAGCGACGATCGACACGCTCGGGCGCTATGCGTTCTATAATTGTAAGAATCTGCGCAGCATGTGTCTGCATGACCGTGTGGAGGATTATTATGACGGCGTGATCAAACAGTGTCAGAGTCTGTCCGAGATTACGTTGCATCAGGAGCGCGGCAGTTTCTCGGTTATGAAGGAACTGCTTGCGGACAATGACAGGAGGCTTACATTTACGATCGAGCCGGTCGGGCTGCGTCTGACGTTCCCGGCGTATGTGTACGATTTCGTGGAGGACGTGGAGGCACGCGTGCTGCATCATAAGATTGAGGGCAGCGGCTATCCGTATCGTGAGTGTGTTACGAGAAAGGGCGTGGATCTGCTTGCGTATGATAAGCTTTTTGACCATGTGATCAGTGATGATTATGAGGCGGCAATCATGGTGGCGTTAAACAGGCTTCGTTATCCGGTGGAATTAGAGGCGGCTGCAAAGGAGCAGTATGAGCAGTATCTGGAGCAGAATGCACGGATCGTGTTACAGAAGCTGATCGGGCATGCAGCTGATGCAGCCGGGTGGAGAAGCGGCGCATCGAGTGCGGGGCGTCGGAAGGAAGGACAAGTGGCGGATCGGGCAGGAAGAGATGATAGTCCGGTTGCGGAGCTTCGGTATCTGTGTGATGAATGCCTGATCCCGAGAGCGGCTTTGGAAGACGGTCTGTATGAGGCGGCAGAGAAGAAACTGAGCGAGATTACGGCGATACTGATGGAGTATCAGAGATTGAATTTCGCGGGACATCAGCAGCAAACAAAGATGACACTTGATGATTGGTAAAGCCGGTGCGTGGCATGTGAAATCGAGTTAATGTAGGAACATGAAAAGTTATACATTAGCTCGATTTTTATGGTATTATGAATAAATAATGAAAACTAGGATAGAACTTGAAACAACAGGAAATAAAATATTGAACAGCGTTCGAACAGAGCTGTATCTCTCGATGCGCTTTATGGGACCGGCGCTTGGCAGTCTTGGATTCAAGATGGATCTCTCGACGAGGACGCTCGGCACGGATGCGGCGTTCATCCGGTTTAATCCAACCTATCTGTTACACACTTATATCGAGCGTCCAGAGATATTGAACCGTGCGTATATGCATATGCTGATGCATTGTCTGTTCCGGCATATGTTCTCGGCGAAGGAACATGAGGACACCGAACTTTGGGATCTGTGCTGCGATATAGCGGTCGAGTCGGTGGTGGATTCGATGGAGTTCCCGAGCATTCTGCGCGTGACATCGGATTTCAGGCAGCAGTGGTATGAGAAGCTGACCGCGGAACTTAAGGTATTGACGGCGGAGAAACTGTACCATTATTTCATCTTAAGAAAACGTGATCCATATCTGGAAGAGTCACTCCGGCAGGAATTTGCGATGTGTGACCATAGTTTCTGGGAGAGGATGCAGCCACCGGAGGATGGCGATGATAACAATCCGAAGGCTCCGATGGAGAATGAGAGCAGCGAGTCGGAAAGCGAGCAGCCACCGACAGGAGAGAAGCAGCAGGACACCACTCCGATGGGATCGATGGATCCGAAGGAAGAGGAGTGGAAGGAGAATGCGAAGCGCATCGAAAGCGATATGGAGACGTATGCGAAGGATGCAGCGGAGGATGCCGGAAAGCTTGCCTGGATGCTAAAACTTCAGAACAGAGAGCGCAAAAGCTACAAGGAATATTTAAAGAAATTTGCAGTGCTCAGGGAAGAGGTTTCGGTGGATATGGATTCTTTTGATTATGGATTCTATATGTATGGTCTCTCGATGTATGGAAATATGCCGCTGATCGAGGAGAACGAATACCGCGAGGCGAAGAAGGTTGAGGAGCTTGTGATCGCAATCGATACTTCCGCATCGTGCAAGGATAAGCTGGTGCAGCAGTTCGTCAATGAGACCGGTGCAATTCTTAAGACACAGGAATCGTTTTTCCACAAGGTGAATATCCGCATTATCGAATGCGACAATCAGATTCAGAGGGATGTACATATCACGAATCTGGATGAGATGAAAGCGTATGCGGACGGATTTCATGTACAGGGTGGATATGGAACGGATTTTCGCCCGGTCTTTGATTATGTGGAGACACTTCGCAGAAGTGGAGAACTAAGAAATCTCAAGGGACTGATGTATTTTACGGATGGATTCGGTGAATATCCGAAGAAACCGACGGACTATGAGACGGTGTTTGTCTTCTATGGAGACGAAGAGCGTGAGGAGAAAAAAGTGCCAGACTGGGCGGTAAAGCTGTATCTTGATTAGAATAAAACAAGGAGAACAACAATGAACATCAAACAGGCAAAACAGGAGATTGTGAACGCAGTTCATGCATATCTGGCGAAGGATGAGACCGGTGAATATGTGATCCCGGTTGAAAGACAGCGACCGCTTCTTCTGATCGGACCGCCGGGAATCGGTAAGACAGCGATCATGGAGCAGGCGGCACACGAGTGTGGTATCAATCTGGTATCTTACACGATCACACATCATACGAGACAGAGTGCGATCGGTCTGCCTTTTATCTCCAATAAGAAGTATGGAGATGAGGAAGTCTCTGTGACGGAATATACGATGAGTGAGATTATCGCTTCGATCTATGACCGGATCGAGGAGAGCGGTATTAAGGAAGGCATTCTCTTTCTTGATGAGATCAACTGCGTTTCGGAGACACTGGCACCGACGATGCTGCAGTTCTTACAGTATAAGACGTTCGGAAATCACAGAGTTCCGGATGGATTTATTATCGTGACTGCGGGAAATCCGCCGGAGTACAATAAGTCCGTGCGCGATTTTGATATCGTAACGTATGACAGAGTGAAACGCATTTATATTGAAGAGGATTTCGCGGCGTGGAAGGAATATGCGTATCATGCGCAGATTCACGGTGCAATCCTTGCTTACCTTGAGATTAAGAAAAAGAATTTCTATTCGATCGTATCGGATGTGGACGGCAAACGTTTCGTGACAGCACGAGGCTGGGAAGATTTATCGGTTGTGATGAAAGTGTACGAAAAGCAGGGGATGCCGATTGATTATGACTTTATCGTGCAGTATCTGCAGGATCCGGAGATTGCACGTGACTTTGCGGTCTACTATGAACTGTACCGTAAATATAACCAGATTTATCGTGTGCCGGAACTCTTAGAGGGCACGTATCCGGAGAATGTACTTTCCATACAGAATGCGCCGTTTGATGAGAAGTTAAGTCTGATCGGTCTGCTTCTCGATGCACTTGGTCAGGAGTTTGTGACCTATGCAAGAAGCGAGGCTGCGCAGAAAGAATTGCTGACGCAGCTTGGTTATCTGAGAATGGATCTGAAAGAAGGAAGAGGCGATGCAAAGGCGCTTTTAGAACGTCAGTGTGATTCTCACAAGACACTGACATTGCACAAGAAGAAGGCTGGATTGTTATCGCGCGAGGAACTTCGCAGCGCACATGACTTAGAGTTGATGCTTGATGCGTGCATTTCACTTGTTGCTGAGACGGGAAGTGGCGATGCGCGCACAGATTTTAGTCTGGTGAAGCAGTATTTTGATGAGCGGGAAGAGGCAAGACAAAAGCAGATCGTTGATGCCGGAAGACATCTGTCCAATGCGTTTGATTTCTTGAGCCGTGTGTTCGGTGAGGGACAGGAACTGGTCATTTTCTTATCCGAACTGTCTGCAGGTTATTACAGTTTAAAGTTTGTCAGCGAGTGTGGCAATGAGGAATATTACAAGTACAATCGTCTGCTTCTGCTGAAGGATCGCAGCGAGGAACTGACGCAGGAAGTGATGGAACTTCTTGCCTTGGATGATTGAGGTAGGGTATACTAAAACAAAGAAAACAGGCTTGGAATCGTTATCTTGGAGAAAGTATATGAAAAATATTCGACGAATCTTTAAAGCGGACCTGCGAGGTCTGTTTCGTAATTTTTTTGCGCTGGTAATTGCCGTGGGACTATGTCTTCTTCCGGCTTTCTATGCATGGTTTAATATCTATGCAAACTGGGATCCGTATGCAAATACCGGCAACATCCGTATAGCGGTCAGCAATCTTGATGAGGGTTGTGCGGATCTGGATGGTAACCAGGCGAACATGGGCGCTGAAATTGTGGAGCAGCTGAAGCAGAAGGATAATATCGGATGGGTATTCACCGAATCGAAGAAGGATGCGGTAGAACGCGTGAAGTCCGGAGACTGCTACGCTGCAGTTGTGATCGGAAAGGACTTCTCTTACAGTATGTATCACGCTTTGGCGGATAATATTGAAAATCCTAAGATTACCTACTATGAGAATGAGAAGAAGAACGCGGTAGCGACGAAGATTACAGATACTGCAGTATCGACGCTGCAGTCGACGATCAACCAGTCGTTTGTCAAAGTGGTCACCGAGAAGATTTTCACGGAAACGAATAATCTGCAGGGAGAACTCTCAAAGGAAGATGCGATGGATGCTTTTGTGCAGAAACTGACGACGGTGCAGGGATATCTGAATGATTACGATAAGATGATCACTTCGTTTATGAAAGGAAATGACCTGTTGACGGAGGCTTCCGGTGAGACGAATGAGAATCTGGAGGCAAGTCAGGATATGATCGCGTCCGGTCAGGAGAGCATGGAGCGCGGCAAGACGAGCCTGACGACAACGGAGGATACGTTTGCAACGTTTTCGGAGGAAGTGGAAAAGTCACTCAGTGAAATCGGCAAGTCAATCGATTCGATTTCCAGCGATATTACGAATGCGAAGCTGGAAGAACAGATTGATACGCTGACGAAAGATGTTGCGACGATCCAGACGGATGCGACGGATCTGTCCGCCAAATTGGAAGACCTTGAGAATTATCTGAAGAAGGTACAGGGAAATTCGAATTCTTTAAGCAACACGATTGCAGCAGTACAGAAAATGCAATCCCTTGCAGATTCGGTTGCTGAGTCCGGGGACGTTGAGCAGGATGCAACCGATACGAAACGAGCAATCGCATTGATGCAGCAGACATTAAAAAACTATTCCGAGACGATTGCGAATATCAGCTCGATGTTCACGAGACAGATCACACCGCAGGTGGAGGAGCTGCTTTCTAACATGGAGTCGGTGCTCGATTCCACAGAGAAAATTCTGGATAATCTAAGTGGCACGCTGGATGGAATGAAGGATATTTTTGACGGCGTGGATACAACACTTGGAACTGTCAATGTCAGCCTGACGCAGTTGCAGGATGTGCTTGCGCAGGCAAATACAAAGATTACCGATGCACTTGACCAGATCAGGGAAGCATCGGACAGTGAGCAGCTTTCAATTATTATGAATCTGCTTGCGGGCAACCCGGATATGTATGGGGATTTCTTCTCGCAGCCAGTGAAGGTGGAAGAACATTATGTCTATGAGATCGCCAATTATGGCTCGGGTGTGGCGCCTTTTTACACGGTTCTTGCAATCTGGGTGGGAATGACGATTCTGGTTTCCATCTTAAAGGTGCATGTGGATAAGAAGGATTTCCCGTATGCGAAGCCGTACGAATATTATTTTGGAAGATATCTGTTATTTTTATTGTTATCTGAGATACAGGCAATGGTCATTGTGATCGGAGATCTCTATATCTTTGGTGTGCAATGTAAGTATCCGGCGGAATTGTTCCTTGTCGCAGCAGTGACAAGCCTGACGTTCTCGCTTCTGATCTACTCGCTGACCATTTCTTTCGGAGACATCGGTAAGGCACTTGCTGTTGTTGTCATGGTAATCCAGATTGCGGGATCGGGCGGAACTTATCCGATTGAAGCTTTGCCGGCATTCTTCCGGAATGTGTATATCTTCTTCCCGTTTCCGTATGCGATCAATGCGATGCGTGAATGTATCGGAGGCATGTACCATCAGGATCTGGTGCTGGATCTGCTAAAGCTTTTAATCTTCTGCGCGGCATCGCTGGCTATCGGCCTTTGGATCCGCATTCCGTTTATGGGACTGAATCACTTTATCGAAAAGCGTATGGAAGACACGAGGATGATGTAATATGGAAACAGAAAAAGATAAATTAGAGAAGATGGAAAATCTCTATAATATGGTGGTCCGTTTTCAACAGAAGAGCCACGAAAAGAATCAGAAGCGCATCAAGATCGGTCTGCGTTGTCTCTATATTATACCGGCAGTGTTTTTGTTCCTGCTGCTTGTGACGGACAGCTCGAAGATCATCTTTTTAGTGCTTTGGATCGTAAGTCTCTTTGCACTTGCCATCTATCTGATCACGGTGGAATACATGGACTACAATCTGCAGAATCAGATGAACAAGCTGGAAGGACGCAAGAATGCACCGGTAGACGGATTGATCGAGATGGATCGTTTTAATGAATCCGTCGATCGTTTTGAGGCGAAGGTCGACAAGCTGGAATCGACCGTGGACAAGGTGACAAGCTCAGCCAAGGAACTGCTTCGCCCGGAGGAACTGGTGGCAAAGCTGCTGGGAGATCCGGCGGCAAGCGATGATTCTCATACCGATGCGGCAAATACAAATGAGGGAGGAAAAGGCGAATGATTACAATTTTCAGAGTTTTTCTCTCCGATGCCAAGAGGCTGCGTTCGAATGTTGTTGCGATCGTTATCATTATGGGTCTGTCGATCATCCCTGCATTATATGCATGGTTTAACATTATGTCGAACTGGGATCCGTACGGTCCGTCTGCAACTTCGCAGATGAAGGTGGCGGTATGTTCGCAGGATGCTGGTGTTGAGCTTGGAAGTCTTTCCCTCAATATTGGGGATGAGGTAATCACAGGACTTAAGGAGAATACAACAATCGGCTGGGTATTTTCCGATTCAAAGGAGGATGCTTTAGAAGGGGTTAACAGCGGCGATTATTATGCAGCGCTCGTCGTGCCGGATACCTTTACTGCGGATTTCATCAGCTTCCTCGGCGGAGATCCCAAAAATCCGACGATCGCATACTATGAGAACAGTAAGAAGAATGCGATTGCAACGAAAATTACCGGCAAGGCAAAGACCGCGGTACAGGAGCAGGTCAATCAGAAATTTATCAGTACGCTGACGGAGGTACTGACCGAGTCTGGCAAAATCTTGGCAGACAATGATGAAAACGGTGTGGATATTGTTGCATCCACAGCGGCACAGCTTGATGAGATGGACAGCAGTCTGCAGACCTATGTGAACATATTAAATACTTTTTCACTTGTGACGGGATCGGCATCCGATCTGGCAGAGTCGGCACAGTCTTTGCTGATCAACACACAGGGGCTTTTTGACAGTAGTCAGGATTCCGTTTCCAATATGCAGTCAAGTGTGCTTTCGGGGGCACAGACCGCGGATACGGTTTCCTCGTTGATAAGTATCAGCCTGGATTCGGTGGATCAGGATCTGGGACTTCTATCGGATCAGTTAGATACGCTGACGGTAGGCTCAACGTATGATGACATCAAGAATCAGGTGGATACGACTACGGCGATAGGAAAAAATGTGATAGCAGTACTTAAGGATCTGTTAAAAGAAGGTGACCAGAAAGTGACTGCGGTCAATAAAAGTTTTGAACAGCTGGACAAGGATCTGACAACATTCAAGAAGGATGCCAAGGTGACGGCGCAGTCGCTAAAACATCTGAGAAGAACGATTAAGGCGGATATTAAGGAGTGTAGGAATAACATCCGCTCCATCCGCAATACCTATCAGTATCAGGTGCAACCGGATGTGAGCGCTTCAGTGCTTCGGATGGAGCAGGCGTTAATCCAGACAGGGAAGATGCTCAATAATATTGAGAGCAGCTTCGGAACAATCGACCGTGCGCTGGAAGCATACCAGACGACACTTGATTCGGGTGCGGATGATATTACGGCAACAAAGGATTATATTGTCTCTCTGCAAACGGATCTGCGCAAGCTGAGCAAAAGCTTAAAAGCGTTATCCGGGGATGAACAGTACAATGAGATGACGAATCTGCTGAAAAATGATCCAACGCTTATGGCAGAGTTTGTAGCTTCTCCGGTATCGCTCAAAACGGAGAAGGTTTATCCGATTGCAACATACGGATCGGCGATGGCTCCATTCTATACGGTTCTTGCCATCTGGGTGGGAGCACTCATTCTTGTCGCTTTGATCCATGTGAAGGTGGCTCCGATCGAGAATCTTAAGGTGAGACCGTGGCAGGCGTTCTTCGGAAGATACATTACGTTTTTCCTGATCGGGCAGGCGCAGACGGCGATCACGGTGCTTGGAGATCTCTTCTATGTTGATATCCAGTGTCCGCATCCGTTTTTGTTCTGGCTGGCGGCAGCGGCGAGCAGCTTTGTATTTACGCTTCTGATTTACTCGCTGACCGTTGCGATGGGCAATGTAGGAGAGGCAATTGCAGTCATTATTATGGTCATACAGGTGGCAGGTGCCGGAGGCACATTCCCAATTGAGGTGCTGCCGGAAGTGTACCAGATGATCTACAAGTATCTGCCTTTTACTTATTGTATGAATGCGATGCGTGAGTGTGTCGGAGGAGTGTATCAGAATGATTACTGGATGGATCTGAGCGCGCTTGGCGTGTATGTTCTGATATCGCTTTTGGTCGGACTGATCGTGGCAATCCCGCTTCGCAGACTAAACAAAGTGATCGAGCGCAGCAAGGAAAAATCCAAGGTTATGCTTTAAAGGTTATAAATACTATAATTTATTTCAATAGTAAAATTTTTTGCAAGCTATAGACAAATGATTTTTATTGTACTAAAATGATTGCAATTAATAGCCAACCCAGTGTTTCATAACACTAAGTTATAGATTGCTGGATTCGTAATTTGTGTTAAGTTTTCTCTGAAAACTTAGCATGTAGCATCAGCTATTGCCGGCAGGCAATTTGAATGCTGATGTTCCAAAGAAACGGAGGAGAATTAAAATGGAAAAGAAAAATCTTGATTGGGCCAACCTAGGATTTGGCTACATGCAGACAGATTACCGTTACGTATCCAATTACAAAGACGGCAAATGGGATGATGGAGCAATTGTTACCGATGCCAATGTTACATTAAACGAGTGTGCCGGAGTATTCCAGTACTCACAGTCCTGCTTCGAAGGACTTAAGGCTTACACAACAGAGGATGGACATATCGTATGTTTCCGCCCTGACTTAAACGCAGCAAGAATGAAAGATTCCTGTGAGAGACTTGAGATGCCGGTATTTCCGGAGGATCGTTTCGTAGAGGCAGTGGAGCAGGTTGTTAAGGCAAATGCAGCATGGGTTCCACCTTTTGGATCAGGAGCAACACTTTACATTCGTCCATATATGATCGCAACAAATGCAGTCATCGGTGTTAAGCCGGCTGATGAGTATCAGTTCCGTATCTTAGTTACACCTGTAGGACCTTACTTCAAGGGTGGCGCTAAGCCAATTACAATCCGTGTATCGGATTTCGACCGTGCAGCACCACACGGAACCGGTCACATTAAGGCTGGTCTGAACTATGCAATGAGCTTACATGCAATCGTAGATGCACATAAGCAGGGATATGCTGAGAATTTGTATCTGGATCCTGCAACAAGAACATATGTTGAGGAGACTGGTGGAGCTAACTTCCTCTTCATTACTAAGGATGGCAAGTTCGTAACACCGAAGTCAGACAGTATCTTACCTTCTATCACAAGAAGATCTCTGATGGTTGTTGCTGAGAAGTACCTGAATATGCCGGTAGAGCACAGACAGGTGAAATTCTCTGAGGTACCTGATTTCGCAGAGTGTGGTCTCTGCGGTACAGCAGCAGTTATCTCTCCAATCGGCAAGATTGTTGATCATGGTAAGGAAATCTGCTTCCCAAGTGGAATGGAAGAGATGGGACCATATACCAAGAAGCTTCGCGAGACACTGACTGGAATTCAGATGGGTGAGATCGAAGGACCTGAGGGATGGGTTCATAAAATTATGTAATACAAGAGGAAAAAGAAAGTCGTGCATATCCTGCTTGCAGGAAGATGCGCGACTTTCTTTTTGACTCGCAACCCGTATGAGGGAGTAGCCAAATTCATGAGTGGCACTTGGGCTGCTCTTTTTTTATGTTTAAATATGTGGTATGCTATATGCAGTGAAATAAGATACAAAGGAGAAAACAGTGTGCGAAGTTACAGGGCGCATCGGCGCAAATCATTAAATAAAGCAGAACGAACCATGCAGATTTATCGTCGTGTTGTAGCAGTTGTTGTTCTGATCGTCGTTCTGGTCGCGGTGTTCAGTCTGTATCAAAGAATGCATAAACGAACCGGACAGACAACCCTTGCCAATGCCAAGGACATTGTCGCCACGAAATATATTGCAGACCGCCCCGAGCTTGATGTAGAGCTTCTCCCCATCAATCAATATTCCCGCCCGGGAACGGAGCTGACGGAGGTAAAAGGCATTGTTGTTCACTATACGGCCAATCCGGGATCGACCGCCAAACAGAACCGTGACTATTTTGCGGGACTGGCTGAGTCGCATGAGACTTCCGCGAGCAGCCACTTTGTGATCGGACTTGAGGGTGAGATTGTACAGTGTATTCCTTGTAATGAGATCTCCTATGCGTCGAATGACCGGAATAAGGATACGATCTCGATCGAATGCTGTATTGAGGATGAGAGCGGTAAATTTAACGATGCGACGTATCAGTCGCTGATCAAGCTTGTGACATGGCTGATGGGACGATATAACCTCGGAACGGACGATGTGATCCGGCATTATGATGTGACTGGTAAGAACTGTCCGAAATATTTCGTTGAGAATCCGGATGCGTGGGAGTTGTTTAAGACGGATTTAGTGGATTATATCGCAAAATATGGAATTGCAAAAGATGCGTGAATCACGTAAAATATAGATATCAATGTTGAAGGAGTCTGTGCTTGGATACCATCTATTTAGAGTTATTGGAGAAGAAAGAAATACGCAGTAATTTGAGTGCGCTTCGCGCAAAGCTTCGCGAAGGCGTTGATGCTGCATATGACAGAGAAAGCGTAGAGACATTTGTACAGGAGCATGAGGCGTTTGTTCTTGGGCTTTTAGCAGCAGAGGATGCGAAGACGCGTAAGAACGCAGCACTTCTGCTTGGCGACTTAAAGTATCAGAATGCGTCGGATGCACTGTATAATGCATTTGTGAAAGAGAATACGCTTTTTGTCCGGAGCGCGTATCTGGACGCACTCTCACAGATGGATGTCAGCGGTAAGCTGCCGGAGATCAAGCAGCGTCTTGCAGAACTCTCTGCACAGGAAGTGGCAGAGGAGAATCGGAAGCATGCGGACGAGGAACTTCGTGCACTTCGCAGGATTGTGATCCGATACGAGGGTATCGCAAAGCATAAGTTTGACCGGAAGCAGCAGAAGAATCAGGTGTTGTTATTCTGCAATAAGAATGGGCGGGAGACGGTGCGCCGTATGACCGGTGGCAGAGTTCATCCGCTCGGTGTCCTGGTGGAGACAGATGATCTGATTCCTTTGATGCAGGTGCGGACATACAGAGAGATGCTTTTCCCTCTTGGTGGGGGAATGCTGGTTGATCCGGAGCCGAAGAAAGCGGCGGATGAAGTGTGTACTTTGCTGATCGATTTATGTGAGAAGTACCATAAGGAAGAGATGCCGTTCTACTTTCGTATTGAGTGCAAAGCACCGATGACGCTTGAGCAGAAGAGTAATTTCACGAAGCGTATGGGCGCGGAATTAGAGCGGTTGTCAGGCGGAAAACTGATCAATTCCACCAGTGATTATGAGGTGGAACTTCGACTGATCGCGAATCGGGAAGGACGCTTTTTCCCATGTGTGAAGTTCTATACATTGAAGGATCACAGATTCCGTTATCGCAAGAATTCGATCTCGGCATCCATTCATCCGTCACAGGCGGCGCTTATGATGGAGCTGGCAGCACCGTATCTGAAGGAAGGCGCGCAGGTGATGGATCCGTTCTGTGGTGTCGGAACGATGCTGATCGAGCGTGATATCCGGGTTCCGGCGGGGGATATGTACGGAACGGATACGTTCGGTGAGGCAATCGAGAAGGCGCGAGAGAATGCCTCTCTTGCGGGAGAAGAGATTCATTATATCCATAGAGATTTCTTTGACTTTCATCATGACTATCTGTTTGATGAGATCGTTACGAATATGCCGGTGCGCGGCAAGATGACGAAGGAAGAGTTGGATCGGTTATATGCGCGTTTCTTCGACAAGGCAACGGAAATTCTGAAGAAAAATGCAGTCATTGTGATGTACACACAGGAGACTGGCTTTGTAAAGAAGCAGCTTCGTTTACATAGGGAGTATATGCTGCTGCAGGAGTATTGCATGCAGGAGAAGACGGGATTTAGTTTGTTGATAATAGGAGTAAGAGGGTAATGGTGAATTCGGGGGCAACACCTGCACAGGACAATCAATGGGGAGCAATCAAGTATGACAACGGTTTAATTGATTCTGCAATGTTACAGCAACTGCAGGATCAGTTTTGTCACGCCAATAATCTTTATCTCGTGTGTCTGGGGCGCGAAGAGGGCGTGATCACGAAGGCGTATGGAAGCAGGGAGGAACTTTCTTTTTTGCATTCGCTTGTGGACAAGCAGGCGTATATGAATCTGATCATGCGTGCGGAACACGACTGGGTGGAGACGATGCTGGAGCAGCAGGTCTCGCAGGCGTGCATTAAGATGTGCAGTATCGCAACGCGCATTGAGAAGAAGGTCGAAGTTATCTGGGTTGTGATCGGACTTCTGCGCGATGCAATGCCGGAAGGCATTGAACTTCCGGAATATATGATGACGACAACGGAGAAGGGCTTCTATGCATCGGCAGAGTTCCTTGCAAGTTTGTCGACGCAGCTGTTTGAAGTGAAGATCAACCAGATGATCGCGCAGGATGCGATGAAGAAGAGTCTGGATTCGGAACTTGCGATCAAGCAGCAGCTTGACCGCACGCAGGCGATGGCGGAAGTGATTGGTATGCTCGAGTCAGATGAGGGATTTACGGAACTGACGCAGCGTATCTTAAAGGAGACCTGTGAGAGTCTGCAGATTGCCGGAGGATTTTTGATCCGGGAGAATATTGACCGGCGGACAACCGATATGATCGGCGAGTTTGTCGAACGGAGTGAGGATTCGCTGATCCGGCATTTTCAGCATATCGACAAAGACGAACTGCCCTTTTTTAATGGAAAACCATATATGATTTCCTCCAGCTCCATGATGCCGGAGCCGTTTGAACGATTTTTTAAAGAAAACGGACTGTCAGCAGCCGTGTTTCAGCCGATGGAGGTCAATGACAACGGACTTCTGATGTATCTTGGCTTTTTTGAAAAAGAAAATAAACGTGAATGGGAATCGGAAGATATCAAGTTCATCAGTGGAGTGAAGCGTGTTATCCAGAGTATTCTGATTAAACGAATTGCGAAGAATTCGCTTGCAAGTTCCTACGCGTCGCTGGAAGCGATTCTTGAGAATACCGGTTGTGGCATTCTGGTCGTTGATTACAACACCCGATCAATTTTATATACGAACCAAAAGCTGAAGGATCTCTTCTCGCATACGATCGCAGCGGGAAATCTGGAAGAACTTGTATTTGGTGAAGAGGAAGAGAAGAAGACACATTATTATGATGAGGTCTATTATGTAGAGGAGGAGCGCTGGCTGGATGTCCACAAGACGGAGATTGACTGGGTGGACGGACGCAGAGTCGGACTTTGCACTCTTTACGACATCACGGATAAGAAACTGTACCAGAAGAAGATTGAGAATCAGGCAAACAATGATTTCCTGACAGGTCTCTATAACCGTATGCGCTGCGAGCAGGATCTCGGGCGTTATATTGCCAAGGCGCAGGCGGTCAACTGTGAGGGCGCGCTTCTTTATATTGATCTGGACGATTTCAAACACATTAACGATGGACTTGGTCATCCATACGGAGATGTGTTGCTGAAGGCTATCTCGCACAGTCTGCAGCGCATTGAAGGCATTGAGAAGAGCTGTTACCGCATGGGCGGTGATGAATTTATCGTCATTATCAGTGAGGCGGTCTATCCACAGATGGAGCGGATCCTTCGCGACATCGATTCCATTTTCAGTAAGCCATGGTTCTTAAAAGGCGAAGATTACTACTGCACGATGAGTATGGGAATCACCTGTTTCCCGTCGGATGGCAATTCGGTGGATGATCTGATCCGTAAGGCGGATATGGCGCTCATGACTGCGAAGCGCCGCGGTAAGAACTGTGTGGAGTATTATAACGACAAGGATCAGGCATCGACGTATCGCAGGCTTGATATGGAGAAGAATATGCGTACGGCGGCGATGAATGCCTGTAAGGAATTTGAAGTATATTATCAGCCAATCGTTGCGGTGCAGGAGGACGGAGAGCCTTGCTGCGGTGCAGAGGCGCTGGTGCGCTGGAATTCAAGTGTGCTTGGTTTTGTCAGTCCGGAGGACTTTATTCCGCTTGCAGAATATCTTGGACTGATCAACCCGATCGGAGAGTTTGTGTTAGAACAAGCGGCGAAACGATGCAAGTACTGGAATGACATGGGACATCCGAATTATAAGGTCAATGTCAATCTGTCGGTGGTACAGCTTCTGCAGAATGATATCATCAAGAAGATTAAGAAGGTGTTGGATGAGACCAGAATCAATCCGCGCAATCTGACCCTTGAAGTGACGGAGAGCCTAGCTATCAATGATATGGAGCATATGAAGCGGATCTTAAGCGAGATCAAGTCGCTCGGCGTCAAGGTTGCTTTGGACGATTTCGGAACCGGATATTCCTCTCTGAATCATATCAGAGAGATGCCGATCGATGTCATCAAGATCGACCGCTGCTTTATCGAGCATCTCGGAGAGGATGATTTCTCGGATGCTTTCGTCAAGATGGTGAATGAACTTGCTAATACGATCGGCGTCAAGGTCTGTGTCGAAGGCGTGGAGACGAAGCTGCAGCTGGATGTGGCTTGTGATATGAGAGTCAGCATGATTCAGGGATACTATTTTGGTAAGCCGATGAAGATTGCGGAATTTGAAGAGAAATATTTGTAAGTGCCTCAGTTATAAAATCATTTGTACTGCTGCACGAAGCAAAAGGTACGTAGAGCCGTCTCATAAGAGGCGGCTTTTTCTTATTTGTATGATCTTTTCCATAAGCAGCACCAGCCATAAAGCAGGCAAGTCCAAAGGACACTATACTCAAAAAGTCGTTCATATTCATAAGAATACCCTCCATGATGTTATGTACAATATTGTGGAGGGTTTTTCTACCCTCCAAGTTACGAAGGGCATAACCGCCTACCGTTTCAGTAGCGCCTTTTCTAGTTTTTATTATAATATATACACGGATCATTTTTAAAAATACTTGTTTTTGCTGCAAAATGCCGTGTTCTTGCATACTTTTCCATAACTTTTCCGTTAAAGCATTACACAAGACTATTCAATATTTTCATCGCAAACATTTTATTAATACATATTATTAATATCCGGCGGTTATTCTGTATGGAATGGCTGACTGGAAAATACAGTTTTCATTTATAAGGAGGAAAAAAGCAATGAAGAACAAACAGATTGTCAGCTTTGTACTGGCGGGAATGCTTACAGTCTCCACCCTTTTCGGGGGGATAACTGCACAGGCAGCTGAAACCAACACAATGAGTGAAACAGGAACAAAAGCCTGCGACATCAAGGCAACGATCGGATCGGAATTTACCGTAACGCTGCCGAAAACAATCACACTCGATTCCAAAACAAAAAAGTAACCGCCTTGCCCTGAAAAAACAAGCGGTTACTTTTTGTAAATCGTGAATCAGGCAAACCGTCTAACGGCTTCCCTTTGTTGTCTTCATTATAGAAAAGATAAGAGGAAAAGTCAAGAGAGGATCAGGAAGTAGATTCGTCGATGAAATCACTGCATTTCCCAGTGCTGCGTGTTATAATATATAAAGTAGTAATAAGCATGATTATTTTTGAGGTCGGAAATGGTTCCCGACACACTCCATTGGAGTACCTGAGATGATGGATCAACCAGCTTAAAGCGATAGCATTCTTCTAGGATATGCTGAAAAATCTGCTCAAATAAATCGGTATCCTTAAAACGACGGGTATAGTTCTTCTCAAATGTAGAGAAATGCGGAACAGGATCATAAAGTTCAAGTCCGAGAAATACTGACTTTTAGCCTCTTTCAAAGAAAAATCCTCGGCGGAATGCCGAGGTCTTTGTCTACAGTCTAAAGGGATCATCCATACGAATGATCCCTTTTTGTTAATGCAGGAGATGGGACTTGAACCCACACGATATTGCTACCACAGGCACCTGAAGCCTGCGCGTCTGCCAATTCCGCCACTCCTGCGAACAAATGATATTGTATCGAATTTTCGTAAATATGTCAATAGAAAAAACAATTTTAAAAAAATTAAAAAAATTGAAAATAACGGTTGACAATTGTTGTATCGTTTGCTATTATAACAGAGTCGCTGACAGACATGCGACAGACACGCGGAAGTGTCGGAACTGGCAGACGAGCAAGACTAAGGATCTTGTGATCATTGCGATCGTGTGGGTTCAAGTCCCATCTTCCGCATTGAAAATAAAAGGTTCATCCAAACGGATGAACCTTTTTTGTTATCACTGCATACAGACAAAGAACTGCAATCAAAGGGGTAAACAATTTCTATGAAAAATGCATTAGAGATTGAAAAGTTATATGGCAGGAGAGGTTCTTTCTGGCTGAAGGATGTGAACCTTGTGATCGAAGAAGAGAAGATTCACGCAGTCACGGGCAAGAGTGGTTCCGGAAAATCGACATTGATTCGTGCAGTCGGTGGGGCGGTGCGACCGGAGGCCGGATGTATCCGGTATTTCGGCAAGGAGATGTACGAGAACGAGAGAGAAATCCGAAAAAGGATGTCAGTTGTCTACGATTCTCCGAATTTTAACATCGAACTGAAGCCGGACGGACTGGTGAGGGAACTGTGTAAATTCGAGCCGTGGTTCGATCAGCCGCGATATGTGCAGATGATGAGTGAGATGGAGTTGAACCGGCAGATCAAGGTCAAGCTTTATTCCGAGGGACAGCAGAGAAAGCTGATGCTCATTCTTGCGTTATGCAGGAAGCCGGAACTTCTTGTGATGGATGAGGCAACAAGCGGTATGGATCGTGCCTCGCGGGCGGCGATGTGGAAGCTGATCGTGGATTACCGGCAGAAGAATCCGCTTAGTGTGCTTTTTACGACGCATCATGAGGAAGAATTGTATGTGGCGGATCGCATCTGGCAGGTTGAGGATGGCAGAATTGGGCCGAGTGTTTTGTGACAAAGTAGTTCAACATATCACAGAGGCTGAGGTTGAACTTTGGCGAGGTAAGAAACATGAAACAGTTCTATAAAATTACGAGAAATACAGAAAGTAAGCCGTCACGTCTGATCGCATCGATCGTGTTTGCATTCATTGTGATGGTGTTCGTGAATGGATTTATCGGAGGTATGGGAGGATTCCCGACGTTTATCGCGTTTGCGGTCCTGTTCTTCTGGCAGAGGACGCTGATCGGGGACGGCAATCAGATCACACATCAGATTGCAATGACAAGCCGCAGGGAGGTACTGCACCTTCTGACAACGTATTCGATTGGATATCTTGTGCTTTGGGGAATTCTTCGTCTCGGATATCTGATCTCGCGCGTGACCGGCTGGGGGAATATCAATGGCGGCAGCGTGATCACGTATCTGCAGAATCTCCTTGGTACCTCGATGCTGGAGAAGTGGGCATATCTGCTTGCAGGCGTATGGATGTTTGCGTTTGTTGTATCGCTTTTTCCACTGGTTGTGATCAGGGAGCGTATGAGCTGGATCCTTTATGCGCTTGTGGATGGAGCGGTGTTTGCACTTCTGTGCACCGGAATGGGCAGAATCTGTGATCTGTTTTCGGATGCAGGGACGCATAAGCGTGCGAGCTGTCTGATCGATCATCTGCTTCTCTGTGAGATGAACGGCACGCAGGAACTTGTGTTTATGATAGGAATGATCGCGTTGACGATTGTGATCATCGGATTCTCGGGATGGTATGCAGGAAAATGCTACGGACCTCGTCGTGGAAAGACGGATGCGAAGACCATCTGTGAGGTGGAAATTCAGGCGGCAAAAGGCGTAGGAGCCGGTCCCCGCAGAAAGCATACGTTTGTCGTTGGGGCAGTCAGTGTGGCAGCGGTATTGCTCGTGCTTGCCATCATTTTGTTTATGCCGGAGGATTCCGCCCAGGGATATCGCAAGGTGGCAGAGTTTCTGACGGAGGATTCGACACTTGGACCGATGCTGTATCAGAATGAGCTTTATGTGCCGGTCAATGAGAATCTGAATCTGGATGAAGTGGGAAAGCCGCTTGGCTATCTTGCGGAGAGAGATCAGGATTGCAGCACGCGTTTTTATCAGCTTGCGGTTGCAAATCTCTTATATGAGGATATGTCCGGACGAAGCAGCCGTCTGCAGATGCAGGGAGCGAGCAGCGGCGTCTATGCACCGATGGAGGAAGTGGAAGAGAGGCAGGCATGGAAGCAGGATGAAGTCTTTCTGCTTTGGGATGAGGACTGGGTATCGGAGTCCGCATATACACATGAACCGACCGGTTATACCGCCTGCAACAGAGATTTTATTGAGGGGTTGGAGATGCAATTCCCGCAGACTTATTATAAGGTTTCGGATTTCGATGATTATGATGCGTATTTTACGATCAGCGCCTATCCGGATATGGAGACGGCGCTTGAGGATGGAATGTCACCTGGCAACTGGGTTGGCTGTATTCTTGTGAAGAACAATAAATTCTATTATGACAGCTACGAGAACCAGATTACGGGAATCAGTCTGCAGCAGCTTCTCGATATTCTCGGGGGAAGTTGAGTAGGATACGTGTGAAGATGGAGAAATCATGGAAATTATCAGGAACGGATAAAGCAGAAGCAGGCTTTGTAATCAGCTTTTTCTAAAAAAATAAAAAATAAAAAAGGAAAATCACAAAGAACCTAGAATTATAAAAATGTAGGCTAGTTTTGTATTACGACAATTTTTGCGTTCAAAAGGAATAAAAGGGGCAAACATGACAATTCGAGAACAGATTGAGCAGATGGAAAATGAAACGCTGAGTCCCTACGCCTGCCACAGTGTCAACTCAAGAGGCAGAGACAGGGAGGAAGCACAATGCGATATTCGTCCGGTCTTCCAGAGAGACCGTGATCGTATCTTACATAGCAAATCCTTTCGCAGATTGAAAAACAAGACACAGGTATTCCTGACACCGATGGGCGATCATTACAGAACCCGGATGTCTCATACGTTGGAAGTGTCGCAGAATGCGCGCACGATCGCGAAGGCGCTTCGTATGAACGAGGATCTGGTGGAAGCCATCGCTTTGGGACATGATCTGGGGCATACGCCTTTTGGTCATGCGGGCGAATTTATTCTGGACCAGATCTATGAAGGTGGATTCAAGCACAATGAACAGAGTGTGCGTATCGTGGAGAAACTGGAGAAGGATGGAGCGGGCTTAAACCTGACATGGGAAGTGCGTGACGGCATCTTAAATCACCAGACGAAGACGATCCCGCATACGCTAGAGGGCAAGATCGTGCGCCTGTCGGATAAGATTGCGTACGTGAATTCGGACATTGATGACGCAATCCGTGCGCAGATACTCAGCGAGGATGATATCCCGCTCGAGCTTCGCAAGACGCTCGGTTTTGACACGAGAACGCGTCTGGATCATCTGATTCATGATATCATCATCCATAGTATGGGCAAGGATGACATCATTATGTCGGATGAGACCGCGGAGGCACTTCGCGACCTGCGCCTTTTCATGTTTGACAATGTATATAAGAATCCGGTTGCCAAAGGCGAGGAAGTCAAAGCAAAAACGATGCTGGAGCAGATGTTCTATTTCTATATGGATCATATTGAGCAGCTTCCGGCGAAGTTTTTAGAGATGCTTGATGAGGGCGAGGATCGCGGGCGGATTGTCTGTGATTATATCTCCGGAATGACGGATCAGTATGCGATCACGAAGTTCAAGGAGAACTTTATGCCACAGGCCTGGCAGGTAGATGGATATTAAATAGAACTAAGGTGAAAAAATGCCATATTATTCAGATGAACTGATTGAGGAGGTGCGCTCCCGCAATGACATTGTGGATGTCATCGGCGACTACGTGCGGCTTCAGAAGAAGGGAAGCACGTATTTTGGTCTCTGTCCGTTTCATAATGAGAAGACGGGATCATTCTCGGTATCGCCTGGAAAGCAGATGTATTACTGCTTTGGCTGCGGTGCGGGAGGCAATGTATTTACCTTCCTGATGCAGTATGAGAACTTTACGTTCGGCGAGGCAATGCAGCAGCTTGCGGATCGTGTCGGAATCGAACTTCCGCAGCAGGAGATGACGAGCGCGCAGAAGAGGGAAGCGGACAAGCGTGCAAGACTCCTTGAGATCAACAAGGAAGCCGCAATGTATTTTTACAGACTGCTTCGCAGTCCGCGCGGACAGAACGCGTATCAGTATTTTAAGAAGAGAGAATTATCCGATGAGACGATGCAGCGGTTCGGGCTCGGCTATTCGGATCAGTACAGTGATGATCTGTACCGTTATCTAAGGAGTAAGGGGTACGATGATCAGATATTGAAAGAGACCGGACTTGTCACCATCGATGAGGTGCGGGGCGGTCATGATAAGTTCTGGAACCGGGCGATGTTTCCGATTATGGATGTACATAACCGGGTGATCGGTTTCGGAGGACGTGTCATGGGTGACGGAGAGCCGAAATACTTAAACTCCCCGGAGACAAAGATTTTTGACAAAAGCCGTAATCTTTACGGACTGAATATTGCAAGAAGCACGAGGAAGAACCAGCTTCTCCTGTGTGAGGGATATATGGATGTGATCGCGCTGCATCAGGCAGGCTTTGACAATGCGGTCGCATCGCTTGGTACGGCGCTGACGAGTGGACATGCGAATCTGCTCAAGCGTTATACAAAGGAAGTATATCTGACCTATGACAGTGATGGTGCGGGCGTGAAAGCGGCGCTGCGCGCAATCCCGATTCTCAAGGAAGTGGGAATCGTAACGAAAGTCATTAATATGCGGCCTTATAAGGACCCGGATGAATTCATTAAGGCGCTCGGCGCCGAGGAGTACCAGAAGCGGATCGATGAAGCGGAGAACAGCTTTCTGTTTGAGATCCGTATTATGGAAAGCCAGCATGACATGAACGATCCGGAGTCAAAGACGGCATTTTATAATGAAGTGGCGAAGAAGCTTCTTGGTTTCTCGGAGGAACTGGAGAGAAACAATTATATCGAAGCTGTGGCCGATAAATACCAGATTGGTTTTGACAATTTGAGAAAGCTTGTCAACCAGCTGGCGATGAAGGATGGTCTGGCAAGAGAACACACGCCGCTGAAGACGGGAATCCATGAGAACAAGAAGAAGGAAGATGGAATGAAGCAGTCACAGAAGCTGCTTCTGACATGGCTCATCGAGGATCCGCGTCTGTTTGGCAAGGTGGAGAAGCTGATTACAGCGGACGATTTTACGGAGGAACTGTATCATCGTGTGGCGCAGGAATTATTTGCGCAGTACGACCGGGATAAGAATGTTAATCCGGCCCAGATCATCAGCCTTTTTCAAGAAGAGGAAGAACAAAAAGAAGTTGCGGGATTGTTTAATGCCAGAATCCATGAAGTCGAGACGAAAAACGACATGGAGAAGGCACTCAAAGAGACGATCATCCGCATCAAACAGAACAGCATCGACTACCGGACGAAGCATGCCGATCCGACGGATCTGAATGCATTAATGAAGGTGGTTGAGGACAAACGATCATTGGAGAAGCTTGAAAGATTGCATATTTCCATTGATTAAGGACAAAATAGAAAGTAACCTGAGAGGACGAAGCGACATGGCAAAGAAAAAAGAAGAGAATGCAGCAGCAGTAGAAACAGAAGAGATGAAGGCAAAGTTCCGCGAGAAACTTGCCCAGTTACTGGAACTTGGTAAGAAAAAGCGTAATATCTTAGAGTATCAGGAGATCAGTGATTTCTTTAAAGATATGAATCTGGATGCGGAGCAGTTGGAGACCGTATTGGATTTCCTGGAGCACAACAATGTGGATGTACTCCGTATCAGCGATGATGACGACGATGATGATGAGATCATTCTCGATGACGAAGAAGAAGTAGAAGTTGAGAAGATCGACCTGTCGGTTCCGGACGGTGTCAGTGTTGAGGATCCGGTTCGCATGTACTTAAAGGAGATCGGTAAGGTACCGCTTCTGAGTGCAGAGGAAGAAATCGAGCTTGCCAAGAAGATGGAGGCCGGTGCGGTCGCAGAGGAGAAAATTTCTCTTCTTAAGACACGTATGCAGGAGAGCGAAGACGATGCGGAAAAAGAAGAGATCAAGGCAGAAATCAAGGAATTGCAGAAGGAAGTAGATTGGGGCGATGACGCCAAGAAGCGTCTGGCTGAGGCAAACTTACGTCTTGTTGTAAGTATTGCAAAGCGTTATGTCGGTCGTGGAATGCTGTTTCTCGATCTGATCCAGGAAGGTAACCTCGGTCTGATCAAGGCGGTTGAGAAGTTTGATTACCGCAAGGGATATAAGTTTTCTACTTATGCAACATGGTGGATTCGTCAGGCAATCACCCGTGCGATCGCCGATCAGGCGAGAACTATCCGTATTCCGGTGCATATGGTTGAGACAATCAACAAGCTGATCCGTGTCAGCAGACAGCTTCTTCAGGAACTCGGAAGAGAGCCGTCTCCGGAGGAGATTGCAGCAGAGATGAATATGCCGGTAGACCGTGTACGTGAGATCCTTAAGATCTCGCAGGAGCCGGTATCTTTAGAGACGCCAATCGGTGAGGAGGAAGATTCCCACCTTGGAGATTTCATCAAGGACGACAATGTACCGGTTCCGGCAGATGCCGCTGCGTTCACTTTGCTCAAGGAGCAGCTTGAGGAAGTGCTTGGCACCTTGACCGAGCGTGAGCAGAAGGTACTTACCCTGCGTTTCGGACTGGAAGATGGCCGCGCAAGAACCCTTGAAGAAGTCGGAAAGGAATTCAACGTTACGCGTGAGCGTATTCGTCAGATCGAGGCCAAAGCCCTTCGCAAGCTTCGTCATCCAAGCAGAAGCCGCAAGCTGAAGGACTACTTAGAGTAATATGATAAAACTATCCAAGCGAATGAAGGCTGTGGCGGCGATGGTGACATCCGGTGGTGTGCTCGCCGATGTGGGAACCGACCATGGATATATTCCGATCGCTTTGATCCAGAGACAGAAGATCAAAAGTGCGATCGCGATGGACATCAATAAAGGACCGCTTGCCCGCGCACAGGACAATATTGCATCTGCCCAGTTGGGGGACTACATACAGACCAGACTGTCTGACGGAGTCGCAGCTTTGGGAGAAGGAGAGGCAGACTCGATATTGATCGCTGGTATGGGCGGTGAGCTTGTGATACACATCCTATCGGAAGGGGAGAAGGTGTGTAAGGCGGCAAGCGAACTGATCCTGCAGCCGCAGTCCGATATTCGCAAAGTAAGGGAATATTTAAGATTACATCATTACAAGATCGTGGACGAAGACATGATCTGTGAGGATGGCAAATATTATCCGATGATGCGTGTGATCAACGTGGAATTGGATAATGCGTGGATGAAGATGGATGAGCAGACGCGTGTTGCCTGTGATATCTACGGACCGCTTTTGCTCCGCAACGGCAATCCTGTTCTCAGGCGTTTCCTCGTGAGACAGCATAGACAGCTGACACAGATATTACAGACGCTTCAGGCACAGACCCTGTCCGAGAAGATCGAGACACGGATTGCCGAAGTGTCGGAGGAACTGCAGTACAACGAATCCGCGTATACAATATTGGGGGCGATTAAGAATGCAGGAATATAATGTAGTGGTTGAGACGAAGCCGGGAACCTTTGAGGAGGTGCTGGCGACGGACGATATGACGCTGCAGCAGCTGGCAGAGGAATATCAGGAAAATTACAGGGACAGGATTGTTCTTGCCAATGTAAACGGGCGTCTGCGGGAATTAAATAAGAAAGTGACAGACGGTGCGATCGTGTCGTTCCTTAACATGACGGAGCGGGACGGAAAGCGAACCTACAGGCGCAGTGTGACACTGCTTCTTCAGAAAGCGGTTGATAATCTGTGGGGAGATTCTGTTCATGTGCGCGTGTTCTATTCTCTCGGCGAGGGATATTACTGCGAATTGGAAAATAATTCGATTGATGATGAGAAGCTTGCCGCGATCAAAAGCGAGATGCAACGGCTTGTGGAGCTGAATTTGCCGATCGAGAAGAACAGTGTGAAGACCGAAGAGGCGGAGCACCGCTTCCGTGACAGAGGAATGAAGGATAAGGAGCGGCTTCTTCATTATCGTAGGGGTTCGCGTGTGAATCTGTATTCGCTGGACGGAATGGAAGATTATTTCTACGGTTATATGGTTTCGTCTACAGGATATCTGGGCGTCTTTGATCTGCAACTGTACGAGGACGGCTTCGTGCTTTTGTTCCCGAACAAGGACGGAAGCAAGGTGGAGCCACTCAACACATCCAATAAGCTGTATCATACATTAAAGCAGTCCAGAGAATGGAGCCGGATGCTTGGCGTAGGCACAATCGGTGCGTTAAATGATGCAATCGCGGCCGGTAAAGGCGAACAGATCGTACTGCTTCAGGAAGCACTCATGGAGGAACGGATCGGAGCGCTTGCCGCACAGATTGCGGAACGAGGCAATGTGAAGTTTGTCATGATCGCGGGACCTTCGTCATCCGGCAAGACATCGTTTTCCAACCGTTTGTCGATCCAGCTTCTGGCAAAAGGCTTAAAACCACATCCGGTCGGACTTGACGACTATTATCTGGATCGTCGTCTGTGCCCGAAGGACGAGGATGGCAATCTGGATTTTGAGTGTCTGGGCGCATTGGATGTTGAACAGTTCAACAAAGATATGACGCGCCTCTTAAACGGGGAGGCGGTTGAGATGCCTTCCTTTAATTTCAAGACCGGGCAGAGAGAGTATCGCGGCAATGTGTTGCAGCTTGGAGCGGATGATATTCTTGTGATTGAGGGAATCCATGGACTCAATGATAAACTGTCGTATATGTTACCGGCAGAGAGTAAGTTTAAGATTTATATCTCCGCTTTAACGCAGTTGAATATCGATGAACACAATCCGCTTCCGACAACGGACTGCAGACTGTTAAGACGTATCGTGAGAGATGCGAGAACCCGCGGAACCAACGCGCAGGAGACGATCGCGATGTGGAGTTCCGTGCGAAGAGGCGAGGAGAAGAATATCTTCCCGTACCAGGAGAGTGCGGATGTGATGTTCAATTCTGCTTTGATCTATGAACTCGCGGTACTTAAGGTATATGCGGAGCCGCTTTTATTCCAGATTCCGCGTGAGAGTGAGGAGTATTTTGAGGCGAAGCGGCTTCTTAAGCTTCTTGATTATTTCCTTCCGCTTCCGACAGAGGGGATCATGCAAAGCTCCCTTGTCAGGGAATTTGTTGGAGGAAGCTGCTTTAATGTATAAAACAAGAGTGACTATTTGAGGATTCCGATGAATAAGACATCATGATTCGTCATGCTTGCATGATCGAATTGTGATGTCTTGTTTGTCGGGTGCCTCGAATAGAGGCACCGCCCACATATGAGCAAAATTAGTTGCGAAAGCAACGGAAAAGCAGGCTTGGCAGAAGCCTGCGGTTTTGCGAATATAGGTGGGCGGAATCTGAACACTTTACAAACAATTGAGATATGTGATATAGTAAACGATGCATTATGCAGGACAGGTGATCGCGGCTGCAAGTGTCGAAAGACCGCAGGTGAGGAAAGTCCGGGCTTCACAGGGCAGGATGCCGGTTAACGGCCGGTGGAGGAAACTCTAAGGAAAGTGCAACAGAAATATACCGCTACAAGGAGCACATGCCATGCAATTCCCCTTTGGGGAAGGCATGTGCGTAGGAGATATATCCTTCGGATATACCTCAGTAGTAAGGGTGGAATGGCAGTGTAAGAGACTACCGCCTCACTGGTAACAGGGAGGGCACATGTAAACCCCATTCGAAGCAAGACCGAAACAAAGCGATGACGTGGCCCGCCAGCTTTAGGTAGGTCGCTTGAGGCGATTGGCGACAGTCGTCCTAGATAGATGATCACCCAACGACATAACCCGGCTTATCGTTCTGCGTAATGCTTAGTAAGAAATCGGACCGATGTGAGAATTCACATCGGTTTTTCTATATCCGTGAGTAATGAATCAAAATCCGTGCTTACACGAGAGTTTGACGACTGCTATGATAAAAATAAACAGATTCTAAATTGTTTGTTAAAAGATCGTACTTCCCTTGACGCTTAAGGGACACAAGCGTAAGATTCATATTGTAGCACTTAGATGTGGTGAGTGCTAACGAAGATCAGATTCTGAATGATGGAAACAATGGATAGCGGTTCTGATGTTAAGGGAACCGATATCAGTAAGAAAGAGGCGACCGAAATGAGAGAAAAATTTTATCAGTTTATGATGGGAAGAAATGGAGTCGATGAACTTGCAAGAATGCACTCCTGGCTGGTGCTGGTTCTTTTGATCCTTGGAATTTTTACCAGACTTGGCATTTTCAGTGTGCTTGCATTGGTGCTTTTGGTTTATATGTATTTTCGTGTTTTTTCCCGCAATACATCCAAACGTTACGAAGAAAATCAGAAATATCTGAACTTTAAGTATAACCGTACCGTTAGCTGGAATCGTTTCAAGAAGCGTATGGCACAGAGACGTGACTATCGCTTTTATAAATGCCCGATGTGCAAGCAGGAAGTGAGAGTCCCGAAGGGACACGGCAAGATTGAAATCACCTGCCCGAAGTGCAGAGAGCAGTTTATTCGAAGATCATAAGCCGGAGGAATTATGTTTGGCTATATCAATGTAAACGGCAAAGAGTTGTCGGAAGAAAACAAGAATATATACCAGTCCTATTACTGCGGACTGTGCAGAAATCTTCGTGAGTTCTGTGGAACGAAGGGACCGGCACTGCTCAACTACGATATGACATTTCTGGTGGTGTTGCTGACAGGCCTCTATGAGCCGGACACGGACGAGAAAGAATTCACCTGCGTGCTTCACCCAATCAAGAAGCGCAAGGCGCGTTCCAATGAGATCGAGCATTATGCGGCGCAGATGAATGTGCTGCTTGCTTATTATAATCTGGTGGATGACTGGAAAGACGAGAAGAGTTACACGAAGAAGACGATCGCTTCCATGTTTGAGAAGGATTATGTCCGTGTTGCCGATCAGTATCCAAGACAGGTGAAGGCGGTCGAGGATTATATCGCAAAACTCGCCGTCTATGAGCAAAATAAGGAGACGAATATCGATCTTGTTGCCGGACTGACCGGTGAAATGCTCGGAGAAATATTTGCATGGAAGCAGGACGAGTGGTATGATGAACTGAAAACGCTCGGCTTTTATCTGGGAAAATTCATCTATCTGATGGATGCTTATGAGGATCTGGAGAAGGATGAGAAGAAGGATTCCTATAATCCACTCCGCTATCTACAGACGGATGATGAGCAGGAATATGAGACGCTTTGCAGGCTGATGATGACGAGTATGCTCTCTGAGTGTGCGAAGTCGTTTGAACGTCTGCCGATTCTGTTACATGCAGATATCCTGCGCAATATTATTTATTCCGGTGTCTGGTCGAAGTACGAGTATATTCAGTTAAAGAAGAAAAAGAGGAAGAAATAATGACAGATCCATATCAGGTGCTGGGCGTTACGAGAGGCGCTTCGGATGAAGAAATCAAGAAAGCTTACCGAACCTTAAGCCGCAAGTATCACCCGGATGCCAATGTCAATAATCCAAATAAAGATCAGGCGGAGGAACGCTTCAAGCAGGTGCAGCAGGCCTATGACCAGATCATGAAGGAGAAGCAGCAGGGACCAAGCGGTAATTACGGAGGTTTCAGCGGTTACGGCGGACAGAGTTCGCAGGGACAGCCGGGAGGTGGCTACACTACCGGACAGGGACCGTTCGGAGGCTTTAGCGGAACTTATTATTACGGAAGTAACAACACTTCGCAGCGAAGAGAATCTTCGCCGAAGATGCAGGCGGCACTTAACTATATCCGAAACCAGTGTTATACGGAAGCCCTCAATGTACTTGGGGAGATTCCATTCTCCGAGAGAACCGGACGCTGGTATTATTACAGCGCTGTAGCCAATGATGGAGCAGGCAATACGGCAACTGCTTTAGAACATATCCGCCGTGCGCTCGATCTTGAACCGAGCAATATGGAGTATCGCCAGTTCCAGCAGCATCTGGAGTATGGCGGAACATGGTATACAAATATGGGAAGCGGATATGACAGACCGTATAGCGGATACAGTAATTTCTGTATGAGTCTGCTTTGTATGCAGGCGATGTGTACCTGTTGCTGCCGGCCATTTTAAATTAAGCGCAAAATTCGGGTTTGCCGCGCTCAGATTTGATTAAAACCGACGATACCGGATTAAAAGAAGCAGGATCGATTTATAACGATCCTGCTTCCGTAAGTTATGTATCGGATTGTTTTACTCCATGTCATCCGGAATTCCGTTGTGATCCAGATCGATACTGTGTGCACCGATATCCATGGTGCTTAAGGTACGGCGCTTCAGGCGTGCTGCCTCAGATGCCTTTAACAGGTAAGACTTGATCTCCTTGGCATGCTTTATGTGGATCAGCTTCAACTCTGCATCTGTGACATCACCGGTGTAGCAGGTGATAGTGCCGAGTCCGATGATGCGTTCCAAGAGAGTCGTTGTCAGCTTCACATCCTGAATCTTGTACATGTAGCAGTCGTCCTCTGTCGTGCTTAAGAAGCCGCGATCCACCGTCAGAAGGCTTGGTGTAATCGTGTATTTGGTGAATGTCCACGGAAGTCCTAAGAAAAGCCAGCGCTTGCGCTCCTTGAACATTACGGTATCTTCGTTTTCTATTGTTGTATTTACATTATCCGCCATATTCCATTCTCCTTTTTTGAAAAAACTACATCAATTATATTGTAACGAAAAAACTTTGAAATGCAATGTATTTTGTCTTGAAATATGAAAATTATTATTATATGATAGTAAAAATGCGTAAAAAAGGAGGAACAAAATGCGCCATTTAATGAGTCCTTTGGATTTCTCCGTCGAGGAATTGGATCAGCTTCTTGATCTGGCGACCGACATTGAGAAACATCCAGACAAATACGCCCATGCATGTGACGGTAAAAAACTTGCAACCTGTTTTTATGAGCCGAGTACAAGAACCCGCTTAAGTTTCGAGGCAGCGATGCTGAATTTAGGAGGTTCCGTTTTAGGTTTTGCCAGTGCTGATTCATCATCAGCGTCGAAGGGCGAAAGCATTTCTGATACAATTCGTGTTATTTCCTGCTATGCAGATATATGTGCCATGCGTCATCCGAAGGAAGGTGCAGCACTCGTAGCATCACAGAAGTCCCGTATTCCGGTGATCAATGCCGGTGATGGTGGACACCAGCATCCAACTCAGACATTAACTGATTTACTTACCATTCGTTCTCTTAAGGGAAGACTGGGCAATCTTACGATCGGTCTGTGTGGAGACTTGAAATTCGGACGTACCGTTCATTCTCTGATCAACGCTTTGATCCGTTATGAGAATGTGAAGTTTGTACTGATCTCTCCGGAGGAACTTAAGATCCCGGATTACATCAGAGACGATGTGTTGAAAGCCAACAATGTAGAGTTTGAGGAAGTGGAGCGTCTTGAGGATGCGATGGGACAGCTGGATGTGCTGTACATGACAAGAGTGCAGAGAGAACGCTTTTTTAACGAAGAAGACTATGTTCGTCTGAAAGATTTCTACATCCTGACCAAAGAGAAGATGGAACTTGCCAAGGATGATATGATCGTGCTTCATCCGCTGCCTCGTGTGAATGAGATCTCAGTTGAGGTGGATGATGATCCGCGTGCGGCGTACTTTACGCAGGTACAGAACGGTGTGTATGTGCGTATGGCATTGATCCTGACACTTTTGGGAATTACGGTATAGGAGGAGCGGCATGTTAAATATCAGTGGAATCCATGAGGGATTTGTTTTAGACCATATTCAGGCAGGAATGAGCCTGCGTATCTACCACGATCTCAAGCTGGACAAGCTTGACTGTACCGTGGCGATCATCAAGAACGCCAAGAGTAACAAGATGGGCAAGAAGGATATCATCAAGGTGGAGTGCCCGATCGAGGCGCTGGACTTAGATATTCTCGGATTCATCGATCACAATATTACGGTCAATGTCATTCAGGGTGACAAGATCGTTGACAAGAAGGAATTGAAATTACCGAAGCAGGTCAAGAACGTGATCAAATGCAAGAATCCGCGTTGTGTGACATCGATTGAGCAGGAACTGGATCAGATTTTCCTTCTGACGGACGAGGAGAAGGAAGTCTATCGTTGCAAATACTGTGAGGAGAAATACATTAATCCGAATCGCCGCAGAGCCTAGAAACTATGTAGGGGCTGACATGAAAATGTCAGTCCTTTTTCATTCCGGATGATTGTTAAGCCGCGTAGAGGCAGTCTTATGAAAGACTGTCTCTAACGCGCATTACAACCGCCGCTTGTTGCCTTGCCGACAAAGAATCCGTTCGAAGGCAAGGCCTGCAAGTACCCATAAGGGATAGTAGTCGAGGCGCACAAGTCCCTTGATATTCAGGAAGCTGTCACTGTAATCCCATGGACATACGTGAAAAAAGCGTAGCACGCTGCCGCTTAGAAATTCACCGACCATGATTGCTGCGCCATATAGAAGACCACGCAGCAGAATGGGCCAGTGTCTGATTTTGTCGTAGACAGGACTGATCAGGGCGGCCATCCCATAGATCGGAAACATCCAGACGGAGGTTCTGCCGAGAAGTCTTGTATCTCCGCGCAAGAGGGCACCGAAGGATGTGAACAGTATTTCCATGCACCAGCCTGTCAGTCCGCAGAGTACAAATTTCTTCCAGTTCATGTCATCTCCTTTATGTATATACAGTATGTCCACGAATCCGTTAGATATACTTGAAAAATTAAGCGGAGAATTATATGATACAAGGGTCACAAGGGATTATCAATGCATGCTTGCATGCGGATCGATGATGCATTCGTGAAGACTCAAAGTACAATAGTAATGAAGAGAGGATTGGATGATGGCATATTTTCCAATGTTTCTGGATATAGAGGGGAAGCACTGTCTCGTTGTCGGCGGCGGCAAAGTCGCGTTGCGCAAGGTGCAGGTGCTTCTTGATTTTGGTGCGCATGTGACCGTGGTGGCGCAGCAGATAGAAAAAGAAATAAAAGACATTGCAGAACAAACGCAAAGGAAAGCGGACGAAATATCGTCAATGGGATTTCCACGATCGGAGGAGAGCGGCGAAAGTTACGGTCAGGTTACAATCTATGAGCGTGCGTACAAGAAGAATGATTTGCAGGACAAAGTATTCGTTGTGGCAGCAACGGATGATGCAGAAGTAAATCATGAGATTGCGGAAGACGCAAGAAAGCGAAACATACCGGTGAATGCGGTAGACCAGCCCGAGGACTGCACCTTTATTTTCCCATCTTATATAAGAAAGAAAAACGTGGTTGGTGCTTTCTCGAGTGCGGGCAACAGTCCGGTGCTGACGCAGTATCTGAAAAAGCAGATGCAGGAGATATTGACGGATGAGCTCGGTGAGATCAACGAATATATGGGAAGTATAAGAAGTACGGTGAAGGCATCACTTGATACGGAACGAGAGAGGAAGATTGTATATCGGAAGGTACTTCAGACACTTCTGGAACGAAAGGAAGCGGGGGAAGATATTGATCTTTCGGAGCGTGAATGGCAAGAGATACTTGATGGTGTAAAGTCACAGTAGGGGAATGTTCTTCAATGACTGGTGACAGAAGGCTTTGATACATGTCACGGAACAAATAGAAATGAATGCTGCTATGCTTTTATAGAAATGAAAGTGCGGCATGGAAATAGAAAGAAGGAAGTTATAAATGGATCGAACAAGAAGATTAAGACAAACGGTTGCAATGCGCGACATGGTAAGAGAAAACCATGTGAGAGTGGATGAGCTGATCTATCCGCTTTTTGTTATGGAAGGGGAGAACTTAGCGGAGCCGGTCGAGTCGATGCCGGGCATCTGCCAGTATTCGCTGGATCGTATGAATGAGGAAATGGACCGTGTGAAGGAAGCGGGCATTCCTGCTATCTTAATCTTTGGTATTCCGGCGCACAAGGATGAGGTCGGAAGCGGCGCTTATGATGAGCATGGAATCGTGCAGGAGGCAATCCGAAGAATCAAGAAGGATTATCCGGATCTGATCGTGATCGCAGATGTGTGCCTGTGTGAGTACACCTCGCATGGACATTGCGGACTGATCAGGGATGGAATCATCTTAAATGATGAGACCCTTCCTCTGCTTGCAAAGTCGGCAGTCAGCTACGCAGAGGCGGGAGCAGATATCGTTGCACCGAGTGATATGATGGACAAGCGTGTTGGCGCGATCCGTAAGGCTTTGGACGAAGCGGGCTTTACTTACACACCGATTATGGCGTATTCTGCAAAGTTTGCATCCGGTTACTATGGACCGTTCCGCGATGCGGCGCATTCCGCACCGGGATTCGGAGATCGTAAGACGTATCAGATGGATCCGGCGAACGGGCAGGAGGCGCTTCGTGAGGTGGAAGAGGATCTTGCGGAGGGCGCAGATCTGATCATCGCAAAACCGGCGATGGCTTATATGGATATCATCCGTGCCATTCACGAGAATTACAATGTGCCGATCGTGGCTTACAATGTCAGTGGCGAATATGCGATGGTCAAGGCTGCCGCAGCGAACGGCTGGATCGATGAGAAGAAGATTGTGATGGAGAATATGATCGGCATGAAGCGTGCGGGTGCGAAGATGATCATCACCTACCATGCGCTTGATGTCGCAAGATGGATCAGGGAAGAAGAAAAGCGATAGGATAACAAGAGAAATTTCGGAGGAAGAAAATGTCAGACAGCAATTCCAAGCATTTATATGATAGAGCCATAAAACGCCTGCCGGGCGGTGTCAACAGTCCGGTGCGCGCGTATCAGGCTGTGGGACGCACACCGCGTTTTATCCAGAGTGCGAAGGGCGCACACATCACGGATGTGGATGGAAATGAGATGATCGATTATGTATGTTCCTGGGGACCGGGCATCTTGGGACATGCGGACCCGCGTGTGGTAAAGCAGGTGAAAAAGGCGTGTGACGAAGGCTTAACCTATGGTGCACCGACGGAGCGAGAGGTTGAGATGGCGGAGCTTCTTGCCGAGCTTGTTCCGTCGATGGAAGTGAGCCGACTGGTCAGCTCCGGAACGGAAGCCACGATGAGCGCAATCCGTGTGGCGCGCGGCTATACAAGAAGAGACAAGATCATTAAATTCCGTGGATGTTATCACGGTCATTCGGATGGTCTTCTCGTGAAAGCGGGATCGGCCGCTTTAACAACATCGGTTCCGGATAGTGCGGGAGTTCCGGCGGATTATACGAAAAACACTTTGGTTGCGGAATATAATAATAGAGAAAGCGTCCGTGAACTTTTTGAGGCAAACCCGGATTCGATCGCTGCGATCATCGTGGAACCGGTTGCAGCGAATATGGGCGTTGTGCTCCCACAGGACGGATTCCTCGCGTTTTTGCGAGAGATTACAAGTAAGTATGGCGCATTGCTTATCTTCGATGAGGTAATCACGGGATTTCGTCTCGCTTTGGGCGGAGCGCAGCAGTATTTTCATGTGACACCGGATCTCTCCACCTTCGGCAAGATCATCGGTGGAGGTATGCCGGTCGGCGCATACGGCGGACGGGAAGACATCATGCGCATGGTATCACCGGATGGTCCGGTCTATCAGGCGGGAACACTTTCCGGCAATCCGATTGCCACGGCTGCTGGACTTGCAACACTGCGCATTTTGAAAGAAGATACCGGAATCTATGACCGACTCGAGGCGCGGGCAAAGGAGCTTGCCGATGCGGTACGTGAAGCTGCAGGAGAGCGCGTGAGTGTCAACCAGATTGGTTCCCTGATGAGTATTTTCTTTACGGGAGATGCTGTCACGGATTACGAGAGTGCGACGCATTCCGATACGAAGCAGTATGCGGATTATTTCGGATATCTGCTTGACCGTGGCATCTATGTGGCACCGTCCCAGTTTGAGGCGATGTTCCTTTCGGATGCACATTCGAAGGAAGACGTAGAGTGCACGATCGAAGTGATGCGGGAGTATTTTGCATAGAAGATAAGGCAGAAGATACAACATGGAATTTGGATACGTAGGAATCAATTACAAGAATGCGAATCAGGATGTTCGCGACAAAGTATCATTTACGGATAACCAGAAGATAGACTTCATGCAGAAAGCGTCAGAACTTGGTGTGGAGCAATGTATGGTGCTCTCCACCTGCAACCGCAGCGAGGTATTCTTCTGGGCGGAACAGACAGAGGTGGTTCGAAAATTATATAGTGAGAGTTTTCCGGAGACAGAGATCGCCGATTATCTGGACTGCCGGAGTGGCGATGAGGCGTTAAGCTATCTCTACCGCGTGACTGCGGGGCTGGAATCCATGGTTCTCGGTGAGGACCAGATCTTAGGGCAGGTGAAGGATGCGTTCGAACTGGCGCAGACGCTTGGGCATACCGGCAAGGAACTGAACAAGATTGTAAGAGAAGCAATCACTTGCGCCAAGAAGATGAAGAAAGAACTCAAAATCAGTGAGAGACCGCTTTCCGTCAGTTATGTCGGAATCCAGCAGCTTCGGGATGCGTTCGGCATTCAGGGGAAGAAGGCGCTTGTTATCGGAAGCGGCAAGACGGCGGTGCTTGCGTTACGCTATCTCTATGAATACGAGATTGTGGGCGTGACCGTGTGCAGCAGGAATTTTGCGCATGCGAAGGAACTTCTGGCAGAGTTTCCGGGAATCGAGATCGTGCCATATGAGAAGCGTTACGAGAAGATGAAGGAATGCGATATTGTTGTGTCTGCAACAGCAGCCCCACATCTGGTCGTGAAGGCGGAAAATGCAGAGATTACGCATCCTATGGCGTTGCTCGATCTGGCTTCGCCGCGTGATATTGATCCGGCGCTTGCAGGGACTGCGCTCCTGTTGAATCTGGATTCTTTGAATCAGATTGTCGAGCACAATTATAAGGAACGTGAAGCTTTATTGCAGCAGGGGCAGGCGATGATCGATGAGTCGCTTGCAGAGGTAAAAGTGTGGCTTTCTTCCACTGGTGTGGACGCAACGATCGAATCGTTGCAGCAGAAATGCGACGAGATCGTGTCGGACAGTTACGAGTATCTGAACCGGAAGCTGGATCTCTCTCCGAGAGAACAGAAAATTGTTAAGAAGATTCTGAAGGCGTCGCTGCGGAGACTGCTCCGTGAGCCGATCCTTGAGATGAAGCAGGTGGAATCCAAGGAGCAGCAGGACGAGTATCAGAAGGTTGTGCGGCAGTTGTTCCAAATTGAGGATGCACATATATAACGGAGGAAATATATGCGGTTTGTGATCGGAACCCGGGGCTCCAGGCTTGCCCTGGCACAGGCAGAATATGTACAACAGAAATTACAGGATCGTTATCCGGAGCATGAATTTGAACTCAGGATCATTAAGACCAAAGGAGATAAGATTCAGAACAAATCCCTTGCAGCAATCGGTGACAAGGGATTGTTTGTCAAGGAGATCGAGCGCGAATTATTAGACGGCGAGATCCAGCTTGCGGTACACAGCATGAAGGATATGCCGGGCGAGATCCCGGATGAACTGTGCTTTGCAGATGCGTGGGAGAGGGAAGATCCAAGGGATGTACTGATTCTTCGAGAGGCAAAATCTCTGGCAGAACTGCTGGAGGGCGCAACAATCGGAACCGGCAGCAAGAGGCGTGCCTTCCAGCTTCTTGCACTTCGCCCAGACTTAAAGATTGTCGATATCAGAGGCAATGTAGATACGCGCCTGAACAAGATGCATGAGCAGAAACTGGACGGAATCGTGCTTGCAGCAGCGGGACTGAAGCGGCTTCATATGGAATCCGTAATTACGCAGTATCTCTCCACGGAGGAGATGATTCCGGCGGCCGCGCAGGGAACGCTTGCGATTGAACTTCGCAGGGAAGATCGTGAATTGTTATCTATGGTGAATGCTTTTTCCGATGAAAAGGCACAGAGAATTGCGCAGACGGAGCGTGAGTTCTTACAGCGAATCGGCGGGGATTGTCATCTGCCGATCGGGGCTTATGCATCGATCCTTGCGGATGGGCAGATCCGCCTGCAAGCACTCTTCGGAGATGCGGACGGAGAGCACCTTGCACAATGCGATGTGTGTGGAAATGAACCGGAGTCGCTCGCCGCAGCGGCGGTGCAGCAACTTAAGGTTTGCCGCTCTCAGATTTAATCTCAAACGGACGATACCGGATTATATATAATCTACGAAAATTAGCAGTGGTTTGTTTATAATCGACGGAAGTGGGATTTTCTATGACGTAAGATATTGGAAGCATGACACTATCCGTGACATACATTAATTTTCAGGAAAATCAGCAAGTCAACTTCGAGCTTGATTTCAGATAGAAAGCTACAATTCGTTTCTATAACGCTATTAGCCAACAGAATGGAACCTCGAAGCAGTTGCCGATTTGTCCTGAAAATTAAGTATTGTCCCGGATTGTTGTATGTTGGAAGAATACGTCATAAAAATCCCGCTTCCTGTTGATTAGACAAATTACTGCTAATTTCCTTTTTTATTTTCTTATCCGGTATCTGCGTATTGGATAAATCTGAATCTGCTTCGCGTCAAAAATTTGCGCAGTAGTAGGGGTGGAAGCCGATAGTGTATTGGCAGGCAAGACTTCACTTGAATAAACGTGTGAAATTTTATTCTCTATTTCTTGGGAATCTTGAACTGGGGCGAATACATATAAAACAAATCACGCGCAGCGAAATCCTACGTCAATATCGTAAAATAACGCTGCGCGTCATATTTATCTCTTATCAATCGAATTGCCAACACAAAAAAGTGAACACCGACAATCTATCGGCATCCACCTCTACTACTGCGCAAATTTTTGACGCGAATCAGATTCTCTTTTTTCAATTACGCAGATACCGGATCTGTAAGTAAAAAAGAAAATTAGCAGTAGTTTTATCCAACCAACAGGACTTTGGATGATTTCAATGACGAATACTTTCATGTTACAGGTATCGGAGCCATACTTATTTTTGAAGGACAAATTTGCAACTGCTTCACCGTTCCATTGTCTGTCGATAATAGCGCATATCTCAGCCAACTATCCAAAATCGTTGGTGAAGTTAACTTGCAAATTTTCCTGAACAAAATAATCGTATGGTTCGATGCCGTAACTTTCAAAAACTCTAGTCATTGAAATTATTCCAAGTCCGTCGACCATGGACAAAATTACTGCTAATTTTCGTAGAATATCTTATATCCGGTATCGTCAGTGTGAATTCAAATCTGAGCGCGTTAAACCCGAATTTGCCACAATTTAGATATAATCGGAGATGTAAGGTGACTCATGCAGCAGCACATCATCCAGCCGGTCGATCGCCTGTGCATTTCCGGTGATGCGTCCCATGCGGTGCAGCTTGGCGGCGGTCTTGTAGCCGAGAAGCAACGTGGTCAGCGTCGCAATCGACATCTTGACGCGGTATTCGCCCGGTTCGTCGGTCACGGTGCAGCGTCCGGCATGGAAGCGGACAGTCAGCGTGCGCTCGTTCCAAGGAAGCAGTTCGTCGCTGATCTTGAAGGTGATCGTTGTGTCTTTCTCATCCGGATCACAGTGATACTGTTCAAAGAACTGCTCCACATCGACGATACGTCCCATAATATACGGGCGGATCATCTCACGGATATCTCCGTCGTCCATCTCAAAAGCAATCGGTTCATTAAAATAGGAATTGCCATGGATCTCGTGGATCATGGAATCATGCGCGTGAATGTATTCCCACAGACCTTCCTGTGCCTCGCGGTTCAGATAGATCATTTCCTTGATGTGCATGATATTGTCCTTGATCAGATAGACCATGTAACCCTGCGGTGCGGATTTGCGGTTGTAATAGACGGCAACCATCGTGTCATCCTCATCCCAACGCCAGTATTCTTCCCAGGCAAGGCTGTTGCGGAACAGGCAGCCGTGCGTCATATTGGCAAAGCTTGTGTGCAGATTCTTGAAGTCGGCGCTCTCATAGTCAACGCGGCGGACGTAGCCGGGCGCAGTCGCCTTGGACGGAAACTGTCTCGTCTTCACCGTGTAGGAAATCTTGTTGGAGATGATCTCCCAGCCGAGTCTGCGGTACAGCGGAATCGAGTAAGGATATAATAAGGCAAAAGGCTGATGCTTTTCGCGCATGTGCGACAGACTCTTGAACATCAGCTTTTTCATGATGCCGCGCCCTGTAAACTCTGGGTAGGTACACACAGATGTGACAAAGGCGACCGGATACGATGTCCCGTAAATGTTCATTTTCAGCGGATAAGCTGCAAACTGCGATACGAGATCTTCACCGGCGAAGCATCCCATGACATCGGCGCGCTCCAATACGGGGAACTTGGACTGCTTGATCTCATCGTCCTGCCAGCCGGTCTCAAGAAGCTCCTGCTCCGTGATCTGGAATGCGTAGCGAAGCAGCGCGTTGTACTGATCCAGATCGTCCGTTGTCAGATAGCGGATCGTAAAATCCGGATCCAGCGGCGAATTACTTGTATTTTGTTTCATACGATTTCTCCTTCGTAATTTATAGTATGTAGGCGATTGCTTGTTTCCTGAAATAGTGAAAAATAAAAACGATTTATTTGATAAGCGGCTGCCTGATATAAATTTCATAAATCTCTGGTTTGCATTATAGCAGAAGTTGTGAATGTATGGAATGCCTTATTTTGTGGTACTGCAAATGCCTTTGGAATTCCTTGCACAGCAAAAGCAGGCGCACACATTTTTAACGGTAAGGCAGATATTCGAGGAAACGCTTGACCGCGAGGGAGGCACTCTTTTTGTCGCGGAGCGCGAGTGCAATATTACGGTAAGCCGGGACATCGAGTTCCTTCTGCACAATGTGGTATGGCGTCTTTTTTAGGATGAGTTCCGGCACGATACTGACGCCGAGCCCACTCTCTACCATCGACATGATCGCATAGTCGTCCCATGTTGTAAAATGCACATTCGGAACAAGTCCGTTACGCTCGAAGATTTCCGATACTTCGGCCTTCGCTCCTACCTTTTCAAGAAGCATGAATGGCTCGTCGCAGAGCGCGGCGATCGGAACCTTATCATAGGAGGCAAGCCGGTGTCCTTCCGGTAATATGGCAAAAAGCCGATCCTCCTCAAGCTCGATCGTCTCGAAATCCGGATTGGTCGGGAGACGTAAGAAGCCGCAGTCAATGCGTCCGGTGCTGATCCATTCTTCAATCTCGGAGTAATCGCCGAGCAGAAGTTCGTAGTCGATGCCCGGATAGTCCTTCTGGAATTCCTTGATGATGTTCGGAAGCCAATGCGTAGCCACACTCGAGAATGTTCCGATGCGGATGATACCGGATTCCAGACCAACCAATTCGTCAACATGCATCTGCAGCTTCTCGAATTCCTTGCAGACTGCGGAAGCGTAGGGCAGAAGCGTCATGCCGTCACTGGTCAGTTTTACACCGGTTTTGTTGCGCTCAAGGAGTGTGATATGCCACTCTTTTTCCAGGTCATTGATCATGCGGCTGATGCCGGACTGGGAGTAGTTTAAAAGCTTTGCAGCTTTGGTAAAGCTTCCGAGTTCTACGGTTTTGACGAACGCCATATATTTTTGTAAATTTTTATCCATATCGAAATCCTTTCTGCGCGTTTCCACTATGTGCACAAATACACACGTTACCACGTTAATTCTTTATCTATGCGAAAATCTCATAATAAATATGATAAATATTCGCTTTTTATATACATATACTTATGATATAATTCCGGTTAGAATTTGGCAAGAAGTTTTTCGATGGGTTAATAGAACTTTCTTGCATACACATAGGAGGAATTTTGTTATGTTGAACACATCAATCATCTGTATTCTGGTGACGATCGTAGCATATCTTCTGATCGTTCTTCTGATCGGTTTCCATTATGCAAAGGTAAATGAGTCCGCATCCGATTTCTATCTCGGCGGCCGTAAGCTTGGACCGCTTGTGACCGCGATGAGTGCGGAAGCGTCTGATATGTCAAGTTATCTGCTTATGGGACTTCCGGGACTGGCTTATCTGTCTGGTCTTGCGGATGTCGGCTGGACCGCGATCGGACTGGCAATCGGAACTTATTTAAACTGGCTTTTTACAGCAAAACGCCTGCGCCGTTATACGCACGCGACCAAGTCGTTTACGCTGCCACAGTTTTTCTCGAATCGTTATCGTGACAAGAAGAATATTTTATCTTTGATCGCAGCCGTGATCATTATTATCTTCTTCGTTCCGTATACAGCCAGCGGATTTGCCGCATGCGGTAAGCTTTTTGCTTCCCTTTTTGGTGCTAATTATATCGCAGCGATGCTGATTTCAGCCGTTGTCATCGTGGCTTACACGACAGCCGGCGGATTCCTTGCAGCATCCACCACAGACTTTATCCAGAGTATCATTATGACGATCGCAATCTTCTTTGTACTGATCTATTCTACTATCCAGGTTGGCGGAATTGGTGTGGTCGTTGACAATGCGCGTCAGCTGCCGGGTTACTTCTCCTTTACAACATCTTATGTAGTGGAGACCAAAACCTCGCAGCCGTACAGTCTGCTTACCATTGTTTCGACACTGGCATGGGGACTCGGATATTTTGGTATGCCGCATATTCTTCTTCGTTTTATGGCAATTGAGGATGAGCACAAGCTTAAGATTTCAAGACGTGTCGCTTCCGTATGGGTTACGATCGCGATGGCCGTCGCAGTCATGATCGGTGTGGTAGGTCGTGAGATGAGCTCTCAGGGATTGGTGGAATCCCTCTCCGGCACACAGACGGAGACTATCATTGTAAAAGTCGCAGATCTGCTCTCTAAGCATGGTATCTTCCCGGCTCTGATGGCTGGATTGATCCTTGCGGGAATTCTTGCAAGTACAATGTCAACTGCAGATTCACAGCTTCTTGCAGCATCTTCGAGTGTGTCACAGAACATCTTACAGGAGGCATTTCATCTGAATCTGTCCAAGAAAGCAAGCATGATTGCTGCCAGAGTGACCGTTCTTGTTGTTGCCGTACTTGGCATTATCATTGCAAGAGACCCGAACAGTTCGGTATTTGGAATTGTATCGTTTGCGTGGGCAGGATTTGGTGCAGCGTTTGGTCCGCTTGTTATCTGTTCTCTCTTTTGGAGAAGAACGAACTTCCCGGGCGCTTTGGCAGGAATGATCTCCGGTGGAGCGATGGTCTTCATCTGGAAATATCTTGTGAAGCCGATGGGAGGCGTGTTCGGAATCTACGAGCTGCTTCCGGCATTCTTAGTCGGACTGATCGTTATCGTTGTGGTAAGCTTACTTACCCCGGCTCCGAGTAAGGAAATCGTTGATGAATTTGATCATGTAAAGTCCGGTAATGAGATTGCAGATTAATGGAGATAGACAGTCGAATTAAATATTTGAATACAAAGCGATTGATGAATAGAAAGGTTGGTGCATGAGTGAAAAACGTGTACCAACTTTTTATGTATATAATAAAAAATAACAAAAAGAAGAAGCACAAAAGATAAATGTGTTGTGCATATTTCCTTGACAGAAGATTATAAAACAAGGTAAGATGTATAAATAGTACAAAAACAAAGGAGAAGGGTTTTTATTATGTTGGCTGCGCAGATTGTAGCGGTACTGATCTTCGTCGTGATGTTTGTGTTGATCATTACCGAGAAAATTGAGCGGCAGTGGGTGACTTTGGGGTGTGCACTTGCTGTCCTTGTCATTGTATTTGGAGTGTGCATGCACAGTATGACCGCTGTCATGGATACCCTCAATGTGAAGAGCATCTTTTCGCTGAAATTCTGGTATGAAGCGGGCGCAATCGAGGAGGAGAGTGCCGGTATCAACTGGGCAACGATCCTGTTTATTGCCGGAATGATGGTGATGGTCGAGGGGATGGCAAAGTCAGGCTTTTTTCACTGGCTTTGTATCACGATCGCGAAGCTGGTGCATTTTCAGGTGATTCCGATTTTTATCACATTCATGGTAATGTCTGCGGTACTTGCGATGTTCATCGACAGTATTACAGTCATTCTGTTTCTGGCGGCGGTCACGGTCGAGCTTGCGAAGCTGCTTGGATTCAATCCGGTGCCGATGATCCTGACAGAGATCTTCTGTGCGAACCTTGGCGGTTCATCTACAATGTGTGGAGATCCACCGAACATCATTATCGGTACGGCACTGAAATATTCGTTCTTCGATTTTGTGACGAATACCGGTGTGATTGCGCTGCTTTCCCTGATCGTGGTGGTCATCTATTTTTACTTCTGCTTCCGCAAGGAATTAAAGAAAAAGCCGGAAGGATATGTGAAGAAGGATGTGAATATTGATCCGTGGGACGGCGTGCCGAGTAAGAAGGAATTTGTGATCAGCTGCCTGATCTTTGCGTGTGCCGTCATTCTTCTTGTGACACATGCCAACACAGGACTGACCGTTGCGTTTATCGGCGTATTTATTGCGGCGCTCACGCTCATTACGGCAGGTAAGCATCGCATGCATATCATCAAAAGCGTGGATTACAAGACACTGTTATTCTTTATCGGATTGTTTGTTGTAGTTGGGGGACTGGAACAGACGGAAATCTTGAATCTGATCGCGCTGATGATCGAGAAGTGGAGCAAAGGCAATCTCTATCTCATGGTTGCCATCATTCTGTGGATTTCTGCAGTGGCAAGCGCTTTCGTCGACAATATTCCGTTTGCGGCAACGATGGTTCCAATCATCAAGACACTTGCTGCATCGAGTGGGGCGAACCTGCCGATGCTTGCATGGACACTTTCTATGGGAACGGATATCGGAGGCAGTGCGACACCAATCGGTGCTTCTGCCAATGTCGTCGGAATCTCGGTGGCAACGAAGGAAGGTCATCCGATCGGATGGGGTGAGTATTGTAAGTCGGCGATTCCTGCCACAATTCTTGTACTTGTCATTTCGATGCTGACCATTTGGGTGCGTTATATTTAGGAGAAGAAAATATGGGAGAAAAGCAGAAAATTATATCAGTAAGCCGCGAGTTCGGAAGCGGGGGGCATGAGATCGCAAGACAGATCGCAGAAGCGATGCAGCTGGAATTTGTGGATCGCAGCATCATTGAGATGATTGCAAAAGAGAAGCTTGTGGATGCGGATAAGCTGCATCCTTATGACGAAGCAACGCGGTTCGTTCCGCGCCGTACCGTCAGAGGACATAGTAGTTCGCCGGAGGAGACAATCGCACAGATGCAGTTCGAGTATTTGAAGAAGAAGGCAGCAGCCGGGGACTCCTTTGTGGTTGTCGGACGATGTGCGGAGACCGTGTTAAAAGATTTTGAAGGTCTGACCTCGATTTTCGTGCTGGGTGATTACGATAAGAAGCTTGCTCGTGTCATGGAAGTATACGGACTGAACGAGAGGGATGCCAAGGTGAAGATGACGCGCCACGACCGGAACCGTAAGGCGTACCACAACCGTCACAGTGAAGGCAAGTGGGGGGATTCGAGACTGTATGATTTGTGCATCAACAGTTCGACGCTCGGTATGGACAAGACCGTGGAGGTGCTGGAACAGTATTTGCAGAAACGGTATGAGTAGTTCTTGATTTTTCCTGGTACGTGCTGTATATTATACTGATGTACTAGGATATAATTGATAGGAAGAAATGTAAAAGCAGCAGTTGATGCTGCTTTTGCTATGAATAGGCGATTGCGATAAAAGATAAAGGAGCAGCACATGTTAAATCAGTTTTCAAGAACACAGTTACTTCTCGGCAAAGAAGCAATGGATAAATTACAGAACTCGCGCGTGGCGGTATTCGGTATCGGCGGCGTGGGCGGATACGTCTGCGAGGCTTTAGTTCGAAGCGGTGTGGGTGAATTCGATCTGGTCGATGATGATAAGGTATGTCTGACGAATCTGAACCGACAGATCATTGCGACGAGAAAGACCGTTGGAAAATATAAGACCGAAGTCATGAAGGAACGCATCTTAGAGATCAACCCGGATGCGAAGGTGAATATTCACAATTGCTTCTTCCTGCCGGAAAATGCGGATGATTTTCCATTTGAAGAGTATGATTATGTTGTAGATGCAGTAGATACTGTGACAGCAAAGATTGCTTTGGTCATGAAAGCGAAGGAGAAGAATGTGCCAATCATCAGCAGCATGGGCGCGGGAAATAAGCTTGACGGAAGTCAGTTCAAGGTCGCAGATATCTATAAGACGAAGATGTGTCCGCTTGCGAAGGTCATGCGCCGCGAACTTAAGAAGCGAGGTGTGCGGAAGCTGAAAGTTGTATACTCCGAGGAGATTCCGACACGTCCGCTTGAGGATATGTCGATCAGCTGCAGAACCAACTGCATCTGCCCGCCGGGAGCTGAACACAAATGCACTGAGAGAAGAGATATTCCGGGAAGTGTGGCGTTCGTGCCATCTGTTGCGGGACTTATTATCGCGGGTGAAGTTGTGAAGGATCTGTGCAAAAACGCTTAACCATAATACGAAAGATCTTATAGAACAGAAAGTAGTTTTTATAAGATCTTTTTTGTATTGTGTTTAACCAAGATTACATTATATAATGTTATGGAGATAAGGAGGAATGACTAATGCCAGTATTTGACTTTAGCAATACATCGGATGCAAACAAGGATCCGGTTTGCACCTATACAACATTTCGTTCGAATGAATCAGTGCCAAGTGCCGAGCATCCGATCATGCTTCTCGACAACAGAGAGCATAAGTGGAACCACCATTCATCCGGTGTGTTCACGAATCCGATTAAGCGTACTTCGTTTGAATTTCAGGAGGAAGAGGGCACGATCAGTGCAGATATCTTAGAGATTGATGCGCGTTTTGTCAGCCTTCTGCGCTGGCTCGGAGAGAACCACATCAATGTGCGTCTGTCCGGTGAGAATACGGATAAGGGATATGCGGTATATAAGATCCGTGAGATCGCATTCGGTGGCGGAACGAAGCTTTCTGCGGAAGATGGATTCTTACAGTTTATGATCGATCGTCTGCTCGCGAGCAGCGCACCTGCGGATGAAATTGAAGATGAGGATCAGGATGAAGACGGCGACGATATGAAGCTGACCAGTCTGCAGAGTATCACAGATTTCATGAACTGTGCGGGAAGAACACTGCCGGATAATATCCGTCTGTGGGCAAGACGTAACCTTGCGGTAGCCCGTTCCAACGAGGTATCGCCGGAGGAGCGCAGACACGCGCAGAGAGCACTCTCTATCATGATGAATATTCAGTGGAAGAGTAACTATTTTGAAGCAATCGATCCGAACGAAGCGCGCCGTATCCTCGATGAGGAACTCTATGGAATGGAGCGCGTAAAGCAGAGAATCATCGAGACGATCATCCAGATTAACCGTACCCACACGCTTCCTGCATACGGACTTCTTCTGGTCGGACCGGCGGGAACCGGTAAATCACAGATTGCTTATGCGGTAGCCCGAATCTTAAAGCTTCCGTGGACAACCCTTGATATGAGTTCCATCAATGATCCGGAGCAGCTGACGGGAAGCTCCCGTGTATACGCGAATGCGAAACCGGGAATCATTATGGATGCATTCTCGATGGCAGGGGAGTCAAGCCTTGTATTTATCATCAACGAGCTCGATAAAGCTGCCGCAGGCAAAGGCAACGGAAATCCTGCAGATGTACTTCTGACGCTTCTTGATAATCTTGGATTCACGGACAACTATATGGAGTGTATGATTCCGACCGTCGGAGTCTATCCGATCGCTACGGCCAACGATAAATCACAGATCAGCGCGCCGCTGATGTCGCGTTTTGCAGTCATCGATATTCCGGATTATACAACGGAAGAGAAGAAGGTAATCTTCTCGAAATTTGCTTTGCCGAAGGTGCTTAAGAGAATGAGCCTTAAGGAAGAGGAGTGTGTGATCACGGACGAAGCACTCGACGCGATCGTGGAGCAGTATAAGAATACATCCGGAATCCGTGATCTCGAGCAGGCAGCAGAGCACATCGCAGCCAACGCATTGTACCGCATCGAAGTCGATCATGTGGATCATGTTGCATTTGATGCAGCGATGGTTCGCGAACTGTTAGCGTAGAGAGGATATAGAATGAGCAATATATTACAACGTGATGGAATTACCATGGAGTTGCTTGCAAAACTATCATACAAGTCAGCGCTAGGGATTAATTTGAAAAAGAACTTGCACTATTTTGATAAAAATTTGCTTTTTGATGAATTGATTAAAATTAATGCATGGTATGATGAATTTGAAGAATTACACGAGCTTGCATTAGATTATCGAATTAAAAGTGTGCAGTCAGCTATTTTAAAATTTAATCGTTATTATCCTGATCATCAGGCACGAAAAGTATTTGATGATTTGTTAGGATTTCGTTCATTGTGTGATAATTATACTGATGTTTTTGAACTCAAAGAAATGCAGGGACTAAGATTGGCAGATATGTCGAAGGGAAAAGCGAATGATGACGGATATCGTGGTGTTCATGTGTATTTTCAATTAGATGGGGAACATTATCCTATTGAGATTCAGTACAACACATATTATGATAGACAGTTCAATAATTGGCTTCATAAGCACATATATAAAAAGGGGTATGATAATTCAGTTGGAATGGAGTTGCGACGTCAATATGAAAACGCTAAGATTCAAACAGAAGACGATTTTAAGGAGGTTTTAAAATATGTGTTATCTGGTTGCAAAAAATATTGATAAAGAAGGTTGTGTTGCATTAAGAACGACACATGGAAAACACCTTGCAGATTTTAAAAGAAGAATTGAAAAAACAGTTGGGTATGAAAAAATACAACTCGTTACAATTAGCAGACCATCGGCATATGGAGAATATGAACCATATCAATTTGTAGATACTGAAGATGAGTTTGCATGTGCAGTAGAGCAATTATAATCAAAAAGGACAAACTATGAAGTTGGCTTGGAGGATATATGGTAGATCAGAGTTTATTTACAGAAACAATCCATGAGGTATCTGAGATTATTCGTGTGTCACAGGGAAATATGACACGTGAGGAAATCTTAGGATACTTCAAAGACATGGATCTTAATGAAGAACAGCAGCAGATGGTGCTGGATTTCTTATTGAAGCCTCATCCGGAGGATGAGCAGATTGCAGAAAATGCAGAAGATGCGCAGGAGAATAATGCAGAATCCGGTGAAGATGAGACGGATGATGAGAAAAAAGCGGCCTATCAGACCGAAACGTTGGATGCAACGGATACAGAGAAGAACAATGAAGCCGCCCACACCGGCGTCTTTCAGATGTACCTCGACGAATTAAACGAACTCTCCACCTATTCTAAGGAAAAGCAGGAGGAAATGTATAAGGCTCTCCTTGCCGGAGATGAGAGCGTGATCAACGATATCACGAACTGCTGGCTTCCGGTCGTGCTAGAGAATGCAAAGAAGCTCACGGAATCGAATGATCCTGACAGTTTGCAGGATGTTGTGCAGGAAGGCAATATGGCACTTTTCATGCGGCTTACGGAACTTTGTGGCTCGCAGGAGAAGGTTGATGTTGAATCAGAACTTGCACAGGAAATTGAGAATGCAATGAAATCCTGCATTATCGAGGAAGAAGGAGAGGGCGAAAGTGAGGATGCGATGGTCGGCAGGATCGCTTTGGTCAATGAGGCGGTCAAGTATCTCGAGAAAGAGAAGGGAATGAAGCCTAGCGTCGCAGAACTTGCGGAATACACGAAAGTACCGGCTTCGGAACTCGATGAGATCCTACTATATATAGAGAAAGCAAATCAAAAGAAAAAATGATAAATTTTTAACAAAATATTTTGCAAGCATATTGATTTTGGAAATCAATCATGTATAATATTAGGCGAAGAAGTTGGAAAAAGAATAACAAAGGAAAGCTTCTGTAATTATTAAAGAAAAGGAGTCAGGGCAAGATGGCAACAATTGATTTAAGCAAGTATGGAATTACCGGAACTACAGAAATCGTTTATAATCCTTCTTATGATGTATTATTTGAGGAGGAGACAAAGGCTGGTCTCGAGGGATACGAAGTTGGTAAAGAGACAGAGCTTGGCGCTGTCAACGTAATGACAGGTATCTACACAGGACGTTCACCAAAAGACAAATACATCGTTATGGATGAGAACTCTAAGGACACTGTATGGTGGACAACAGATGAGTACAAGAATGACAACCATCCAATGACAGAGGATACATGGAATGTTGTTAAGGATATCGCTAAGAAGGAGCTTTGCAACAAGAGACTTTTCGTTGTAGATGCTTTCTGTGGAGCAAACAAAGATACACGTATGGCTATCCGTTTTATCGTAGAGGTAGCTTGGCAGGCACATTTTGTAACCAATATGTTCATTCAGCCAACTGCTGAGGAACTTGAGAGCTTCGAGCCTGACTTTGTTGTATATAATGCTTCTAAGGCTAAGGTTGAGGACTACAAGGCATTAGGATTAAACTCTGAGACCTGTGTAGCTTTCAATATCACAAGCAAGGAACAGGTTATCATCAATACATGGTACGGCGGAGAGATGAAGAAAGGTATGTTCTCTATGATGAACTACTTCCTTCCACTTAAGGGTATCGCTGCTATGCACTGTTCTGCAAACACAGACTTAAATGGTGAAAACACAGCTGTATTCTTCGGCCTTTCAGGAACAGGTAAGACAACATTATCTACAGATCCTAAGCGTCTTCTCATCGGTGATGATGAGCACGGCTGGGATGACAACGGAGTATTCAACTTCGAGGGTGGATGCTACGCTAAGGTTATCGATCTTGACAAGGATTCTGAGCCTGATATCTACAACGCAATCAGAAGAGATGCTCTTCTTGAGAACGTAACTGTAGATGCAAACGGTAAGATCGACTTCACAGACAAGAGTGTTACAGAGAATACTCGTGTATCTTACCCAATCAATCATATTGAGAATATCGTACGTCCAATCTCTTCTGCACCAGCTGCAAAGAACGTAATCTTCTTATCAGCAGATGCATTTGGAGTACTTCCACCAGTATCTATCCTTACACCGGAGCAGACACAGTACTACTTCCTGTCAGGATTTACTGCTAAGCTTGCTGGTACAGAGCGTGGAATCACTGAGCCTACACCTACATTCTCTGCTTGCTTCGGACAGGCATTCCTCGAGTTACATCCTACAAAGTACGCTGAGGAGCTCGTTAAGAAGATGCAGAAGAGCGGAGCTAAGGCTTACCTCGTAAATACAGGATGGAACGGAACTGGAAAGAGAATCTCTATTAAGGATACTCGTGGAATCATCGATGCAATCCTTAGCGGAGCAATCAATGAAGTTCCTACCAAGAAGATCCCAATGTTCAACTTCGAAGTTCCTACAGAGCTTCCAGGAGTAGATACAGGAATCCTTGATCCTCGTGATACTTACGCTGATGCTTCTGAGTGGGAGACAAAGGCTAAGGATCTTGCAGCAAGATTCAATAAGAACTTTGCTAAGTATGAGGGAAATGAGGCTGGTAAGGCACTTGTTTCAGCTGGTCCTCAGTTATAATTCGAAAATTCGAACGTATATATGAGATTTACAAAAATCCTCGTCCACATTGTGGGCGGGGATTTTTGAGTTGGGAAAATCAGTTGATTTCGTATCGAGGCCTGTTTATAATGAAATAGGTAATTGAAAAATAAAAAGGGACAAAGCGGCTCCGGAGGAGAAATACCGATGATAAGGGAAGCAGCAGCTTCGATAAAAAAAGTATGGAATTATGAGAAAACGATCAATGCAGATATCCGTGCGCTGCAGAACATGCTCGTTATTTTTGCAATTGTTATGCTTTTGATCGATGTGGAAAATTTTAAGCTTGGGAAATATGGGATAGGGGGAGCAACACTGTTCGCCGCAGTGGTGTGTATTTTGTGTGCGGCAGTACTGAACCGGTACCAAAAGGAAGTATACAGGATTGGCAGGCTTGTGGTGATCGTGTTGCTGGCATTGGCACTGCCGCTTGCAGTAGGCGGTGCCAATGACGGTTTTTCGCTGCTTTGGTATATGCTGATTCCGATTTTTACACTTGTGTTGTTTGGAATGCCATTTGGGGTACCGGCATGTATCGGATTCGGGTTGGGAATCATGCTTCTTTTCTGGACACCGGTACGAGGGGTACTGCTCTATTCTTATCCGAGAGAGTATTTGTATTATTATCCGATTTTTTACTGGGGGTTTTGTCTGCTCACCGTTGTGATGGACATATTCTATAAGCTTTACCAGATTCTTCAGGTGGAAAATGAGAAGAAGCTGGAGGAGGAAGTACAGCATGCGGTGGATGATACAAAGAAGCTGATGGTAAATTCGGTAGCAACGATCAGCCGGATGCTTGATGAGAAGGATTCCTATACGCAGGAACATTCCCAGCGTGTGGCGGAGTATTCGGCGTTGATCGCACAGAACCTGAAGACGGTTTCCTATACGGAGAGGGAGATATCCCTGATTTACCGGAGTGCACTGCTTCATGACATTGGAAAGATTGCAATACCGGATGCAGTGCTCAATAAGCCGGCACGTTTGACGGATGAAGAATTTGAGATTATGAAGAAGCACACCATCTGGGGACGGGAAATCCTCTCCGAACTTAAGTTTCTGCCGCAGGCGGATCTGGGTGCAAGCTATCATCATGAGCATTATGACGGAACCGGTTATCCGTTTGGACTGAAAGGGGAAGAACTCCCTCTGATCACGCGTATTATCAGTGCCGCAGACGCGCTCGATGCAATGAATTCCAATCGCTGCTACAGAAAGCATTGTGATAAGGATTATATTATCGGGGAGTTTGAAAAAGGGGCAGGAACGCAGTTTGACCCGCATGTGGCGCAAACGGTGATTCAATTAATTCGGGAAGAAAAGATTGTTGTTTTATAAAAGGTGTTGTATATGGAGAAGTTTGTACATTTGATGAAGAAAAAGCTGCAGAATTTCCGGGATATCGTTCTGTGCCCATATGAGGATGAGCAGCTGGCGGCATGGATCAAGCTGGTATTTGGAATGATCTGGGCGATCAGTATTCCAAATGGACTGATCTATGGTGCCTCAATGGAATACCAGATTGCACTGATGATCATGGTAGGGGTATTGGTTTTGGATATGTGGATTGGGAGAAAGCATCGCAGCATGTGGCTGGATACCGTTGTGTTCATGCTGCTCTGTCTGCCGGTATTTTTCGTTTACTATCATGCATTGATCGGATCCTTTAGCGTGATGTTTCTGTTGATTTATGCCTGTGGTATTGTGTTTGTGCTTGGAATCGGAAGAAGTATCGTGATCAATCTTGCGTATCTGCTTGCAATCTTCAGCGGTTTTCGGTGGAATGCAGATTCGCCGGTCCGTGAGCTCTATGGTGAAAATATAGCGCTGAGATTTCCGTATCTGTTCGTCTGCATGGTGCTTATGGCATATTCTCTGATGTATACGATCCAGAAATATTGGGTGAATAAGCGCAGACGTACCCAGATCCTGGAGAAACGCATCGCGGAGGAGAGGCAGCAGCTGGATACCATATCGGTGAAGGTGATGGATTCGATGGTGCATGCTTTGGGCGCGAAGATACCGGGAGAGGAGGAGCATTATCTCGGTGTGGCAGCATTTGCCCGTGAGATCGCCTTAAGAGAAGGCATGGATGAGCAGCAGTGCGCAGATGCCTACAGCGCAGGATTACTGCACGAAATCGGAATGATTGGCATTCCGGATGCGCTGATCCGCAGGGAAGACCTCTCGGATGAAGAATATAAAGTATTTCAGACTTATGTGCAGAAAGGCTACCAGATCATCACGACATTGCATTCTACCGGAAGATCCGAGATTGCGGATGCGGTGCATTATCACAGGGAGGCGTATGATGGAAACGGATTTCTGGAGGGGCTGGCAGGAGAAGAAATCCCGAAGCTTGCCCGTGTTCTTGCGGTAGCGGATTATGCGGATCGGCATTTGCGAAGAGGTGAATCTCCGATGCTAGTTGCGAGGTTGATTCTGGAGCAGCAGAACAGACTGTTTGAGCCACAGAGCGCGAGGATTATGGCACAGATGCTGCAGGAGCATGAGATCTCAATTGTGCATAAATAATTAGAGAGGATTATAAAATTTTTGTAAAAAACTTATAATTGGATTGGCTTATTGACGAAAATATTGTATAATATAACAAAGTGTTGCTAAACACGATGACAAATTATTAAGGAGGTTTATTACGATGGCAAGATTCACACTACCTAGAGATTTGTATCATGGAAAGGGTGCATTAGAGGCACTTAAAACTTTTAAGGGAAAGAGAGCTATGATCTGTGTTGGTGGCGGATCTATGAAGCGTTTTGGTTTCCTGCAGAAAGCAGAGGACTATTTAAAAGAAGCCGGTATGGAGGTTCAGTTATTTGAAGGTATTGAGCCTGATCCATCTGTTGAGACGGTTATGAAGGGTGCTGCTGCGATGCAGGAGTTTGAGCCTGACTGGATTATCGCGATGGGTGGAGGATCTCCGATCGACGCTGCGAAGGCTATGTGGATCAAGTACGAGTATCCGGATATTACATTCGAGGATATGTGCAAGGTGTTCGGTATTCCGGCGCTTCGTAATAAGGCTCATTTCTGCGCAATCTCTTCAACTTCCGGTACAGCAACGGAGGTTACCGCATTCTCTATCATTACAGATTATGAGAAGGGTATCAAGTATCCGATCGCTGATTTTGAGATTACGCCGGACGTAGCGATCGTTGATCCGGATCTGGCTGAGACGATGCCGCAGAAGCTGGTTGCACATACCGGTATGGATGCGATGACGCACGCAATCGAGGCTTATGTTTCGACTGCAAACTGTGATTTTACCGATCCGCTTGCATTACATGCGATCAAGATGATCCAGAGAGATCTGGTTGGTTCTTACAACGGAGATATGGATAAGAGAGATTCGATGCATAACGCACAGTGTCTGGCTGGTATGGCTTTCTCCAATGCGTTACTCGGCATTGTCCATTCTATGGCGCACAAGACCGGTGCAGCATTTGCGGATTACGGCGCACATATTATCCACGGAGCAGCGAACGCAATGTATCTTCCGAAGGTTATTGCTTTCAATGCGAAAGATGAGACGGCGAAGAAGCGTTACGGCGAGATCGCTGATTTTATGGGACTTGGCGGAGACAGCTTAGATGAGAAAGTTACACTTCTGATCGCTTATCTGCGTAAGATGAATGATGATCTCAACATTCCGCATTGCATTAAGAACTATGGTCCGGACAGTTATCCGACGGAACAGGGATTTGTTCCGGAGGAAGTATTCCTTGAGAGATTGCCGGAGATCGCTGCAAATGCTATATTAGATGCATGTACAGGTTCAAATCCAAGACAGCCTAGCCAGGAGGAGATGGAGAAGCTTTTGAAGTGCTGCTACTATGATACAGAGGTAGATTTCTAAATCAAAGAATAAAGTGTTAAGTAAAGGCTCCGAGAAACCTATGGTTTCTCGGAGTTTTTTTATTCACAAAAAGCATGATTGCTAAAAAGAAAAGTATATATAATAAAATATTAAACAAAAATATTTTAGAAAAATTAGTCAAAAAAGCGAAATTGTTAAGTGTCTATCAAAATCTTGTTGAAAGTGACGAACAGGAAGCATATACTCGGAATTGGCATATTGCATTTGCATAGGATATGATAGGGGAGGGTCATAAAGGGTGTGCAATATGACTAAAACGTGATTTAAGAGGATCACATGGGGAGAGTAGAATGAACAATAAAAGAGAGGTAGTAACATTAGGCAAGCGATTGCTTAGTTTATTTCTTGCACTCATAATGGTGGTTACCATGTTTCAGATGCAGGGAATGGAGCAGGTGTTTGCCGCAGAGAATGAAAGTGTAAAGCTGTATTTTGAGCTTCCGGAGGGAACTTCGGCAACCGATTGGTGCGTAAATGTCTGGAGCAATGCAACAGTAACAGAGGGAGATACGGCGAATCGTTTCAGACCTAAAACATGGGGAGAAAAAGGAGATACTTATCCGGCTCTGTTGAAAGATGAGGCAAAGAGCGGATGGGGATATGTCGTTATATCCGGTGCAATTGCAGGAGTACAGTTTGTTAATAAGGATGGAACAAAAGAATATAACTGTTGGAATGCAGAGATTGCAAAAAAGAACCATAAGGATGCGTATTTTGCACCATCTGATGAGACATGGTATACAGCAGCGGATAAGGCTACAGAGATTAAGGCAGCGGAAATCCGTAATATTTTTATTCTGGCGGGCGACAGCGGACTTGCCGGAAGCCAGTGGAAAGAAACTGATACGAATAATGAGCTGAAGCCGAATACAGTTGATACAAATAAATATAGTATCACTTATCGAAACGTAGCAGCCGGAACTTATTCTTATAAGATTTTGCAGGATCCGGAAAATAAAGGCTGGGACAAGCCATGGGGATACGGTGCAGGATCCGGCGGAAATCGTTCTGTGACGGTAGAGGCACCGGCGGATGTGACGCTTACCATTGACCTTACGGATACTACTGAGGCTAAAAAGGTAGAGGTTACATATCAGTATTTACAGAAGCTTGTGGCAGACAATGGTCAAATTACTGCCGGAAAGCCGAAGGAGCTTGTGACCTCTGCAAAATATTACAATGGAAAAGATGTGAAAGCAGAGCAGGTAAAGGTTTCCTATCAATTAAAGGATGCGCCGGAAGGGGTTACTTTAGCGGACAATACGATTACGGTTCCTGAGGGCTCCAAGCTTACAGAGGTAACGGTTGTTGCGGTTTATGGCGAGTTTGAACAGGAGATGACGATTCCGGTTGTAGCCAAACAATACAAGGTAACAATCAATATGTATTCACCGGATCTGGTGATGGAGCCGGGAAAGTCGGATATTTATATCTTTGAGAATGGCGGCAAAGATGACAAAAAGGCAGTTGTTACGTTGGATAAAATGGTGAAGGATGAAGCAAATCAGATAACCTGGGTACAGGGAACGACGGAACTGTCATTTAACAACCTTGGAATTATTGCAAGATATGTGGCAGGATCATGGGATGATGGACAGGATGCAAACCAATATTATGTCATTGATGAGAATGCTTCTGAAATTACCTTGTGGTATGTTGTTGGAAAGACTCCGGTAAAAGACAAACCTACCGTTACGAAGGCAGATCCAAGGTACTTATATCTGGAGTATGAGAATCCGGATTTGGGTGCTACAACCCCTCAATTTTATTCGTGGACAACCGGTATTAATAATAAGAAAGAACTTCCTTTTACATCGGTTGGAGACGGAAAGTGGAAGATTAAGGCACAGGTATCGGCAAGCTGCACAAAGGTTGACTTTGTTGTGGTGCTTGATGATTCCGATTCGAAGAACTGGATTAAGGACGGTGGAGACCATACAGTCGCTTTCCCGGAGAACCAGAATGTGGTATGCGCAAGCATTAAAAAGGGTGAAGAGCCAAAATTAAGTGCCCCATATAATAAGGGATATGAGGTGGATGTCAAGGCGGGTAAGATTCATTTCTATTATCGCGATGATAAGGCATTGCTTGAAGGTGACCTGGCTAAGCAGCAGGTTTCTGTGGAAATTGATGATAAAATCTATGCAATGAACTATGATGAAAAGAATCTGCGTTTTGAGTATGTATATGATACGTTAAAAAATGGAAACACATATTACCGCTACAAAGTCGGCGACAAATTTGTGACGGATAAATATAATGAGAAACAGGAGACAAAAGAGCAGAAGGAGTATTCTTATGTAGAATACTATAAGCTGAATGCCTCCGTGAATGCTGAGGTTATGAATGACGCCTTTAACTACAACGAAAATAATGTAGTGAAGTTTGAGATTCAGCAGGATAATGATGAGAAGAAGCTTGAAGTGGCAGAGGCTAGTATTGATGTGTCTTCTCTGGGCGCCAGCAAGGCGCTTGCCATCGTACCGGATCTTCAGGCGGTAACCATATCGGTTACACAGGACACGCCACTTGGAACGAAAACCCTTCCGATTACCGTGAAGGATCAGTATGGAAACCTGTATACGACCAATGTAAAGGTTGATGTAGTTGCACGTACCAAGACGGATGCAAAGGATTTCGACTGGGATGAGTCAGTTATCTATTTTATGGTGACGGATCGTTTCTTTGATGGAAATGCGTCAAACAATACTGCAAATGGCGATAATACTTATGGCACGAATGAAGGTCTGTACCATGGCGGTGATTTCGCAGGAGTGACACAAAAGCTTGATTATTTGGAGCAGCTTGGTATCAATACCATCTGGATCACACCAATTGTGGAAAACATTAAGGGCGTTACAGTGACCGATAAGGGTAAAGAGGATGTGCCATATAATGCAGCGTACCATGGTTACTGGGCAAGTGATTTTACAAAACTTAACCCGGCTCTTGGAACCGAGGAGGAATTTAAAACTCTGATCGAGCAGGCACATGAGCGTGGTATCCGTATCATGGTGGATATCGTGGTAAATCATGCAGGATACGATACGGAATCGACTTTTAAATCGATGCTTCGAGGCGCTGATGATGTTGTTGCCGGAAGTGACCAGAAGGATTCTTTATCCAATTTACCGGATTTTAAAACGGAAGACCCAGCTGTCAGTGCGCAGCTTGTAAAGTGGCAGACACAGTGGGTAAAAAATTACGGAATTGATTATTTCCGTGTGGATACCGTAAAGCATGTCGAGAATGATACCTGGGCAGAATTAAAGAATGCATTAACCGAGGCGGATCCGTCCTTCAAGATGATCGGTGAGTATGCCGGTGGTGGCTATGCATCCAACGGAAATACGCTCGGAACCGGAACGATGGATTCGGATCTCGACTTCGATTTCAACGATCAGGCAAGCAGCTTTGTAAATGGTAATATCGCAGCTGTTGAGAGTTTCCTTGCAGCAAGAAACGCTTCACTGAACAATACCTATATGACAGGACAGTTCTTAGGCAGCCATGATGAAGATGGATTTAAGCAGAAGCTTCTCGATGCAAAAGTTGCAAAGGAAGATGCCGATGCGATGGCACTGGTTGCAGCTACGCTGCAGATTACGGCAAAAGGACAGCCGGTTATTTATTACGGAGAGGAGATTGGACTGACAGGTCTTAATAATTATCCGTATCAGACCAACCGTTATGATTTTGACTGGTCAAAGGCAAATGATAGCAACAAGACCTATAGCCATTATAAGAAGCTCCTGTCTATCCGAAACGCATACACCGATGTGTTTGCAAGAGGAACCAGAAAGGTGGTTGCCTCTTCCGATGAAGAGAAATATGATGTTGCAGCAAGAGAATATCAGGGAACAAAATTGTATGTTGGAATGAATGTAAATACAGAAGAATTGCAGCTTACGATTCCGGTCACCGAGGGAGATGCTTCGGTTATGACCGACCTGTATTCAGGAAAAACATACGTTGTAAATGGCGGAAAAGTAACGGTTACGATCCCTTCTGCAGCAGACGGAGGAACGGTGATCTTAAAGAAAACCGGAAGCGTAAGCAGCGGTTCCTCATCAGCATCGACCTCAGAGCCTAAGAAGGATCAGACCACAGAGGTAAAGAAGGATACCATCGTATCGGCAGATGGCAGCAAAACAGAAGTAACAATGACGACGCAAAAGAATGAGGACGGCACAGTTTCCGGTGTGACAGCAGAGGTGCAGACAACCGGAAAAGAAAGCAAAAAGAAGGTGACCGGAACGATTTCATCCGAGGTGGTATCACATATCAGTGACGCAGCAAAGACAGAGGATGTAGATGTCGTTGTCACGGTTGCAGCCGGAGAGAAATCCTTTGTGGTAAAGACCGAAGCCGAAAATCTGACAGCTGGAACGAAGCTGAAAGCCATGGCGATCGACACTAAGACAAATAAGTATGTCATGGTAGACAGCAAAACGTTCAAGGTCGACAAGGATGGAAACTTAAAGGTTTCGCTCCCGGCAGGTAAAACCTATCAGCTGATGCCGGTTGAGGAAGCAGAACAGATTGAAAAGGAAATCCTTAAGACGGTACAGGCAAAGAAACCTGTTGTTGAGGTAAAGAAGGGAAAGAAAGCAAAGGTTCAGTTTAGCAGCAAGCTTGATATGAACAATGTTGCAAAGATTACCTACAAATCAGAAAAGAAATCGGTTGCCAAGGTAGACGCTAAGGGAAATGTTATTGCCAAAAAGAAAGGAACTGCAGTCATTAAGGCAGTGGTTACTTTAGTAAACGGAAAGAAGAAAGTTATTAAAATAAAAATGAAGGTGAAGTAAGATCACAGATATGAGAACCTCCGGGAGCAGCAGCGCTCCCGGAGGTCTTGCTATTTGAGAGAGCAAATGATAGAATCAAATTACATTTAGAGAAGCAGGTGGAGTAAGGTTTCGAGGGAGGCAACACGTGTCAGAAACATTAAAATTACCGGTTATATTCCTTTCCTTATCGAGCTAAAATATGTGAAGGAAGTTGCAGGATTGGAGAATGCCTGTGAGAAGGCAGTTGCGCAGATCAGGGATCGCAGATATGAGGAGTATCTGCAGAATGATGACAGACATGAGATTTTGCTGTATGGTATGGCATTTTGCAAGAAACGATGCAAAGTGGTTGTGGAAAAAATAACAAAATAATGGTGGTTGGAAGCCTGTCGGCATACCTTTTTGGGGGATGTCGACAGGCTTTTTTGATGCTTTCATATGTAAATATTACGAATTTGATTTTAAAGGCTAAAAATTTATTAAGTAAATGTTAACATAATTTCGAAAATAATATTAGCTAAAAAGCGAATAGAAATAAAACTGTTAATAAGATAAAATTAATCGGTGTAAAGACTTTAATGTATAGTAATGGAGGAAGGTATTGTGAAAAACAAAATTGTAACAAGAATGCTGGCATGCCTTATGGCATCGGCGATACTTGCAACGACAGTTGCTGGGGGTGTAGTTCTGCAGCCGGTTACGGTTATGGCAGAAGAAACAGACTGTATTTGGAGTGCGGAGGCGAAGGATACGAACGAAGTTGCTTTCGGAGATGAAGAAGATTGGAATACGTGGGATAATACGTTGAAAGCAACATTTGATGGAAATTCCAAAAAAATATCGAAAGATTCTGTATTATCGTTTGATATGATCATGGATACAACTGCCTATGAAACAATGAAGGAGAGCGATTATATCAAACTTCAAGCAGTTTTCTTTGTGGCAGATAACGATTGGGATTCCGTCGTAAAACTTGGATGGCCTCAATATTCTAAATCTGCTTTTAAACAAAATGCTGATGGAAATTATAGTACTACAGTTAGTATGCCAGTTAATTCTGATGTAAGCGTGTTTTATTCGGTACTTATTCAAGGAGTTGGAACTGGATTCAATGGAAAAGTAACAATCGCAAATGCAAAAATAACATCCGATGAAAGCGATGCCCCTGTATTAGAGCAGAAAGATCCGATAACGGTTGCGTCGTTCCAGGAGAACATAGATGGATGGGCAAGTGAGGCTGGATGGGATTATTCCAATGGAAAAGAGAATCCTGTAAAGAATGACACAACACCGACTGAGACAGCCGATGTATCATGGGATGAGGCATCGCAAAGTCTTAAGATGTCACTTGATTATTCAAAGGATACTGGAACTGGATGGAGTGAGGCAAAAGTTACGGGTACTTTTAATCCTGTGAATATATCCAATTATAACATCGTGACCTTCAAATTAAGATACCCATCTACGATGGATTCCATCCGGACTAAGTTATTTATGAAGAGCACAGATGAAACTGAAATCTTAAATGCAGAAGGATCATTTCGTTCGAAGACAGTCGAAGATGCAGGCGACGGATGGTCAACGGTTACCATCCGTGGGGAGATTAAGCCGCAGGCAAAATCGGTATCCAGCCTTACAATCGGTATTGTCGGTCCGTATGCAGATTTACATGAAGTATATATCGATGATGTTACCTTCGGACAGCTCGATGCTTCGGAGGATTATGTACAAATTACAGAAAAAGTACAACCACAGGGAGATCAGGCAGGCCTGACCAATATGGCAGAAGAAGTCAAGCTTGTTGACAGTAAGGCAACCGCTTCCACCAAGGCATTAGCTGCTTATCTCACTGGTCTACGAAAAGATGATAAAGTATTATTCGGACACCAGAATTCAACGTTCCGTTCGGTAAAAGACAATGGAAAGACATCGGATATCAAAGACATTACCGGTTCGGAAGCAGGTTTATTCGGAATTGATACCTTAGCGCTTGCAGGAACGGAGTGCGCATCGGAGAATCCGCTTGCCGCTTCGATTGAGGCATCCAAGAAAGCTTATGAAGGTGGTTCTATCATCTCGCTTTCCTGTCATATGCCGAATTTTACAAATGCAAAGATTACAGCTACGGGAGATGCCGAGCACCCATATGATTTCTCAAAGTGTGATTTCTCTGAGTCCAAGGATCTGACCCCTTGTGCAGATTACATCTTAGAGGGAGGAGAGTACAACGCACAGTACAATGCATACCTGGATATCATTGCAGACTACGCATTGAAATTGCAGGAGGCTAATGTGCCGATCCTCTTCCGTCCGTTCCATGAGAACAGCGGCGGATGGTTCTGGTGGGGAACATCAACCAGTGCAGATTCCTACCGTGCCATCTGGAGATACATGGTAAATTATCTGCAGGCCAAAGGCGTACACAATCTGTTATACGTATACTCACCGAACGGTCCGATCGACAATGAGAGCGATTATCTGTCACGCTATCCGGGCGATGCCTATGTCGATGTACTTGGATTTGACTATTACGATGACTATGCAGATGTGAGCAAGTATACCGGTGATACCTACTTTGACGCGTTGGATAAGAGTTGTAAAGTTGTCTCAAAACTGGCGAATGAAAAGAATAAGATTCCTGCAATTGCTGAGACCGGTATCCGTATCACAGGCGCTGGCAAGGACAGCCTGATGGTAAGCGGAAATCCGACCAAGGATAAGGACTGGTACAATAAGGTGGTTGATACGGCTGCTAAAAATGATATTCCTTATTTCCTTCTGTGGGCGAACTTTGACAGTGAGAATTTCTTCGTCCCATACAAGTACAATGATAAGATGGGACAGGAGATGATCAATGATTTTATCTCCGCTTACAACAATGATCATTCCATCTTTGGAAACGGAACGAATTTCTATGGAGACAATGGTGCAATCAGTAAGGCAGGAGAGATTACCTTGACCGGATACAGCAGCAATGTTGGCGGCTATCTGATCTCCCCGAAGAATTATGCGGTTATCAAGGACGCATGCGAACTGAAGGCATCCGTAAAGAATGCAGCGAAGGTGACATTTGAGATTAGAACCAGCGAGACGGATGACAAGCCGCTGGTCATTGAAGGAACGAAGTCAGAAAACAGTGATGTCTATACGGCGCAGCTGACAGCCAATAAGCTGGCAGCGATTCCGAAGACCGGAACCGGTGTGATCACTGTGGTTGCATACACACAGAACGATACAACAGGAACCAGCCTTGGAACCGCTAAGTTCATCAACTTTAATCAGGATGCAGCCGTTATGCCGTCTCGTGTATTTGATAATTTTGAGTATTATTACGGCAATGATGGTTTGATGCAGACGAAATACGGAACCCATAATTCGGCAGCCGGATGCAGCACATCGGTATCACTGGATGCAGTCAACAAAGTGGAAGGAAGCTACGGATGCGCATTCAATTACACTCTGGCCTATAAGGGAAGCGAAGCCTGGACCGGTGGCTTGGGAAGAACGTTTGATAACAAAGACTTCTCTGCTTACAATGCACTCAGTATGTGGGTAAAGCCGGATGGAAACGGACAGAAGATGGTCATCCAGCTGAAAGATTCCAATGGTAAAGAGTATGAGGCATATCTTACCGAATTTGTAAAAGGAACCGGGGCGCAGTATGTGACAATTCCGTTTACAAGCTTTAAGGCAAAAACTGGTACCAATTCGATCTCTGCTTCCGATATTGCAGGATACTTCTTATGGTGCAACACCATTCCAGAGAATATCGTTGAGGACCAGAAGGATGAGAATGGAAATTATACGGTACATGGAAGCATTGTATTTGATGATATTAAGGCGGTAAAGGTAAGCGATGCAGATCTTGCGAAGATTGGAGAGGGCAAGACCTTCCTTACCACCGACGCACCACTGACAGATTTAAGCAGCGCTTCACAGGGTGGCAGCACTTCCGGCTCCGGTTCGTCATCGGTATCCGGCGGCAGCAGTGCAGCGGATACAACCGTAACGAATCCGGACGGAAGTAAGACCGAGACAACCGTCAGCACAAACCCGGACGGAAGCAAGACTCAGACAACAGTTACAACAAAGCCGGATGGCAGCAAGGTGAAGACGGTTGCCACAGCAAACAAGGATGGTTCAACAGTTACGGTTACCAAAACCACAGATAGCAAGGGAAGCACATCCGTGAAAGCTGAAGTTGTTAAAACTGGCACAAAGTCTGCAGCAGGAACGAAGGGAACGATTTCTTCCGCTGTGGTTGCACAGATTACAGAAGCAGCAGGAACGAACGATGTTGTAATCACACAGAAGGTTGTGGATCAGAACGGAAAGACAGCATATACCGTAAGTGTGAATGCAAAGGATCTTAGTACTGGCAAGAAACTCACTTTAGTGAAATACAATAAGAAGACCGGAAAGTACACTCTTTATAATAAGAAGACTTACAAAGTAACCGATGCAGGAGTGAGTCAGACAATTAAGGATTCGGGTTCTTATCAGCTCATCAGTGAGGCAGATGCGGCCAAGCTTGTGAAGGAGATTCTTGCTACCGTGAAACCAGCAAAGAAATCCAAAACGGTAAAGGAAGGAAATGCAGCAAGCTTCGCATGGAGCAAGGAACTTGATACCGCGAATGTTTCCAAGATTACTTATTCCTCTACCGATAATTCGATTGCGAAGATTGGCAAGAATGGTAAGATTACTGCAAAGAAGGCAGGTAAGGTTACGCTGAAAGCGACTGTGACACTTAAGAATGGCAAGAAGAAGGTTGTCAGCATGAAGCTTAGTGTTCGCTCAAAGTAACCGGCGAAATAGAACAATTACTGTAGACAAAGCGCTCCGAGAAATCATGTTTCTCGAAGCGCTTGTTTTTTACCTGTTGAGATCGTATAGTTACTGCATATTTTCGGCAATATGTCGTGCGACGTATACTCCGGAAGCAGAAGCGTGGGAAAGAGAATGTGTCACACCGCTTCCGTCACCGATGATATAGAGTCCATCGTATTTGCTCTGTAAGTGCTCGTCGATCTCTACTTCCATGTTGTAGAATTTGACTTCTACACCATAGAGCAGCGTATCATCGTTGGCCGTGCCCGGAGCAATTTTATCGAGTGCATAGATCATCTCGATGATTCCGTCTAAGATACGTTTCGGAAGAACCAGGCTTAAGTCGCCGGGAGTTGCCGCAAGGGTAGGAGTAACAAGTCCTTCCTCGATACGTTTCGTGTTACTTCTACGTCCACGGACGAGATCGCCGAAACGCTGTACGATAACGCCGCCGCCTAACATGTTGGAGAGACGGGCGATGCTTTCACCATATCCGTTACTGTCCTTGAACGGCTCGGAGAAATGCTTGGCAACGAGAAGTGCGAAGTTCGTATTCTCGGTGCGCAGATCTGCGCTCTCATAGCTGTGTCCGTTAACCGTTACGATTCCGTTTGTATTTTCATTAACGACGATTCCGTATGGGTTCATACAGAAAGTACGTACGTTATCCTCGAACTTTTCGGTGCGGTATACAATCTTGCTCTCATAGAGTTCATCGGTCAGATGAGAGAAGATGACGGCCGGAAGCTCGACACGTACGCCGATATCCACACGGTTGGATTTTGTAGGAATATCAAGATCGTCACAGACGGTCTCCATCCACTTGCTTCCGCTTCGACCTACGGAGATCACACATTTCTTACAGTCGTAAGATTCGTCCTTCGCATAAACACGGTATCCGTCTTCAAGGACTTCGATTTTTTCGATTGGTGTATCGAAGAAGAAATCCATGTGATCCTTCATCTCATTGTACAGATTCTCCAAAACAACATAATTGATATCTGTTCCAAGGTGACGGACAGAAGCATCCAGAAGCTTCAATTTATTCTGCAGACAGATCTTCTTTAAATTGGTTCCGGCAGTCGAGTACATCTTAGTGCCTTCACCACCGTGGGTCATATTGATATGATCCACATATTCCATGAGGTCAAACGCCTGCTTGCGTCCGATATATTCATATAAAGTTCCGCCGAAATCATTTGTGATATTGTATTTTCCGTCGGAAAAAGCGCCTGCTCCGCCGAATCCGTTCATGATCGCGCAGGTCTTACACTTGATACAGCTTTTGACTTTGTCACCATCGATCGGGCAGTGGCGCTGCTCGAGAGAGTGACCGGCATCAAATACTGCAATCTTTAGATCACTTTTCTTCTGTAGTAACTCGTATGCCGAAAAAATTCCACCCGGTCCGGCACCGATAATGATCACATCATACATTGTATTACCCTCCTGTTAGACATCATTTCTTATCTACTTGTTATCCCAATTGAGTGTTTCGCTCACAAACCGATTAATTATAGCACAAACTTATATTATTGAAAAGTAAAACTTATAGATAAATGCAAGAAAATTTTTTGTGGCATGAAAAAAGCGCCCGAAGGCGCCTTTTAATCGGTTGTATATGGATTTACATGAACCATCACGTGCTTTACTTTCGAAAAATGAAATTCGATATGGTCATGTACACGTTCTGCAATCTCGTGCGCTTCCGTGAGGGTGCAGTTTGGATCACAGGCAATCTCTACGTCTACATAGATTTTGTTTCCGAACTCGCGGGTGCGGAGCTCATCAACACGAAGGACGCCTTCCTCTGCTTTAATACAGTCACGGATCATCTCTTCATCACTATCGTCACAGGCATGATCGACCATTTTGTCTACTGCATCGTGGAAGATGTCGTAAGCGGCCTTTACGATAAAGAAGCAGATAACGAGGCTGGCAACGGAATCGGCGATCGGGAAGCCAAGACGCGCACCGGCGATACCGATGAGAGCGCCGATGGAAGAGAGTGCATCGGACCGGTGATGCCATGCATCTGCCATCAGCGCGGCGGAATCAATTTTCTGTGCGTTCACCTTGGTATACCAGAACATTGCCTCCTTACAGACGATGGAAACCACTGCAGCGACGAGTGCGAGAATGCCGGGTACGGCTAAATCCTTATAATCTCCGGCGAGTATTGTGCGTACGGCAGAGTAACCGATCGACAGACCGGTGATACACAGGATCGTTGCAAGAATGATCGCTGCAACACACTCTAAGCGTTCGTGTCCGTATGGATGTTCCTTATCGGAATCTTTGCTTGATACGTGGATGCCGATGATGACGACGATGCTGCTGAATACATCCGACGCGGAGTGTACGGCATCGGAGATCATCGCACCGGAATGTGCAACGACTCCGGCGATAAATTTGAATGCAGATAGTATGAGATTACCGATGATGCTGACCGAGGTCACCCGGTTCGCGGTCTTCTGAAAATCCTGTTCCATAGAAAGTTCCCCCTTTTGGATAAACGAAAGTTCATCCGCGCGATGGGATGAACTTTCTGTTGCGTCGCATTTCTTGTGTATGTTTATGCTTTCTCCTATGCAAAAACTTACATTCGATTTTATTTCTACATCATACACCATAATATGCAGAAAAATCAATAAAATTGCACATTGCACAGTATTTAGTGCAAATTAGCATGCACTTACAAAACTTAGAAAAATGAATAAAAATTAATCAATAACTAATTGAAGTTATATGCAACAAAAGTACAAAATATAAGGCTGATGACAGTTAGAATTATACAAGGATAAATATACATTGCTAACGATGATTAGCAATATGCTATGTGGGGGATACAATACTAATTTAGGTTAGGAAAATGTTGACAAACACCTTGACAACTAATAACGGTTAGAGTATACTAACGTCCGTGAGAACCGATAAACTTTATCAGAAAGAAATTGTAAAAAGACAAATTTATCAGTGGAAAGAAGGTAAACATGATGCCACTTACAATGTCACCGAAAGGACAGGAAGTAAAGATTGTGCGAATCGGAGGAAAGGATGAAGTGCGTAGACACTTGGAAGAACTCGGATTTGTAACAGGTGGTCTGGTTACAGTTGTATCAGAAGCCGCCGGAAATATGATTGTTAATGTGAAGGGTGCACGTATCGCGATCGGTCGTGAGATGGCAAACCACATATTTGTTTAACAGAGTGCCTATTTGAGCTCTTAGGAGTTCATAAAAATAGAAATAAAAAGAAAAGAGGAGTAAGATCATGACTTTAAGAGAAGCCAAAATTGGTCAGACAGTCACGGTAAAAAAACTTACCGGTGAAGGTGCTGTCAAGAGAAGAATCATGGACATGGGTATCACCAAGGGCGTAGAAGTATACATCCGCAAGGTTGCACCGCTCGGCGATCCGGTCGAAGTAACTGTAAGAGGATACGAGCTTTCGCTCCGTAAGGCGGACGCAGAAATGATCGAGGTACAGTAGTTTAACCAGAAAATAAAATATAAAGGAGAATGACAATGGCAATTAAAATTGCACTCGCAGGTAACCCAAACTGCGGTAAAACAACGCTTTTTAATGCCTTGACCGGTGCAAACCAGTTTGTTGGTAACTGGCCAGGTGTAACAGTCGAGAAGAAGGAAGGAAAGCTGAAAGGACACAAAGATGTTGTGATCATGGACCTTCCGGGTATCTATTCTTTATCTCCATATACATTGGAGGAAGTCGTAGCAAGAAATTATCTCATCGGTGAGAAGCCGGATGCGATCATTAACATCATCGACGGAACCAACATCGAGCGTAACTTATATCTGACAACACAGATCATCGAGCTTGGTATCCCGGTTGTTATGGCAGTCAACATGATGGATCTTGTTGTAAAGAATGGTGACACCATCAATATTAAGGCTTTGGGCGATGCATTAGGATGCGAGGTTGTTGAGATCTCCGCACTTAAGGGAACCGGAGTTAAGAAGGCAGCTGAGAAGGCTATAGCAGCCGCACAGCAGAAGAAGGCGGTTGACCGTGTTCATGCTTTTGCTGCAGATGTTGAGAATGCAATCGCTACGGTTGAGGATAAGCTTGGAAGCACTGTTGCAGAAGAGCAGAAGAGATTCTTTGCGATCAAGCTTCTTGAGAAGGATTCCAAGATCTCTGAGCAGCTTACGACCACACCGGATGTAAGCGCCGAAATTAAGACTTTGGAAGACAAGTTTGATGATGATACGGAGAGTATTATCACAAATGAGCGTTATACATACATTACATCCATTATCGGAAAATGCGTGAAGAAAGCACAGGGCAAAGAGAAACTTACAATCTCTGATAAGATCGACCGTGTTGTAACGAACCGAATTTTAGCGCTGCCGATCTTCGCAGCTGTTATGTTTGTTGTATACTATGTATCTATCACAACGGTTGGTGGATTCTTAACAGACTGGACCAATGATACGCTTTTTGGCGAGTGGATCATTCCTGGTGCACAGTCATTCTTTGAGAGCATCGGATGTGCAGACTGGCTGACAGGCCTGATCGTAGATGGTGTGATCTCCGGTGTCGGTGCCGTACTTGGTTTCGTACCGCAGATGCTTGTATTATTCATCTTCCTTGCATTCCTTGAGGGATGTGGATACATGGCACGTGTCGCTTTCATCATGGACCGTATCTTCCGTAAGTTCGGTCTCTCAGGAAAGTCCTTCATCCCTATGCTGATCGGTACAGGATGTGGTGTTCCTGGAATTATGGCGAGCCGTACGATCGAGAACGAGCGTGACCGCCGTATGACAATTATGACAACAACTTTCATCCCATGTGGTGCAAAGCTTCCGATTATCGCTTTGATCGCAGGTGCATTCTTCGGTAATGCAGGATGGGTTTCATGGTCTGCTTACTTTGTTGGTATTGCAGCAATCATCTGTTCCGGTATCATCTTAAAGAAGACGAAGATGTTCTCCGGAGATCCGGCACCATTCGTAATGGAGCTTCCGGCTTACCATCTTCCAACTGTAGGAAGCGTTCTCCGCAGCATGTGGGAGCGTGGATGGTCCTTCATCAAGAAGGCAGGAACCATCATTCTTTTATCAACAATCGTTGTATGGTTCACAACTTACTTCGGAGTTGTAGACGGAACCTTCCGTATGCTTTCCGATGAGGAAATTGATTACAGTATCCTTGCTGCAATCGGTAGATGTATTTCATGGATCTTCATTCCGCTCGGATGGGGAGACTGGAAGTCCGCAGTGGCAGCTGTTACAGGTTTAGTTGCAAAAGAGAACGTAGTAGGTACATTCGGTATCTTATTCCACTATGGTGAAGTCGGAGAAGCCGGAGAAGAGATCTGGGGCAACCTGGCAGCCAACATGACAGGAATTGCAGCTTACTCTTACTTAGTATTCAACCTTCTCTGCGCACCTTGCTTCGCTGCAATGGGAGCAATCAAGCGTGAGATGAACAACGCGAAGTGGTTCTGGTACGCAATCGGATACCAGTGTGGTCTTGCTTACTTAGTAGGCTTATGCATCTTCCAGATCGGCGGACTGTTCACAGGAGCAGCAACCTTCGGTTTCTGGACAATCGTTGCAATTGCAATTATTATCGGATTCATTTATATGCTTTTCCGTCCATACAAGGAGAGCGAGACTCTGAATGTTGGCGTTAAGATGACAAAAGCAAAATAAGCAAAAGAGTTCATGTAAGGAGGCGGCTATGTCAGCAGAACAGTTAGAACAAAAGCAGATTATCATCAACCGGCTGAAAGAAGATGGCTGTCGTATTACCAAGCAGCGACTCATGCTTCTTGACATCATCCTTGAGGATGAGTGCAGCAGTTGTAAAGAAATTTATTACCGGGCAACGAAGAAGGATCCGACGATCGGAACCGCAACGGTGTACCGTATGATCAATACGCTGGAAGAAATCGGCGCAATCAGTCGTAAAAATATGTATAAGGTCAGCGTATAATATTTTGAAGTATAAATCCGGCTCATGCAGTAGAAACTACTGTGTGGGCCGGATTTTTTTCGCGAATTCCTAAGTTGCGCGTAACTGAGAATATATAATCAATAAAAGTATTGACTTTTGATTATAAATTAGTTATATTTAATTTACGTTAGAGATAACTAACCAACACATAAGGAGAACAATATGTGCCAGGAAATTTATCACATGATGAGAACGATGAATCAGGATGGCCTCGAGTTTCAGCTTGCCTTACAGTGTGCCCCACTTATTACCGGAATTAAGATTTCAAACTTACTCATGGTTTGCGGCAAGCGGGAGGATGCGGTGCAGGAACTTCTTGAAGGTTCCGACATTTCCTGTTTCTGTGTGATGAGCTCGCCGAAGAAGACCGCCTTCCTTCTGTATCGTGAAGAGGAACTGAGGCAGTACTTAGGTCGTACCGATGTGCGGCACCTGCTTAAGAAACTTGGATACAAGGATTCTTCTTTGGACAATGTATTACCTAAGTTTCGCAAACGCTATGAGGCGCATATGAACGGGGAGCAGCAGTTCCCACATGAGATGGGGCTGCTCCTTGGATATCCGATTGAGGATGTGGTTGGCTTCATGGAACATTCCGGCAAAGAGTATCTGTATTCCGGATACTGGAAGGTGTATGAGAATGTTTCCGCAAAGAAGCAGATCTTCGTGCGGTACGACGAGGCACGCGAGACGCTGATACGTCTGCTTGCCAATGATATTGGAATCCGCCTGATCTGCGAGATATACCGCAAGACACCGGCTGACAAGTACAGTCCGGTTGTTGCCAGAGTCTCTTAGCATAAGAGAAAATGCTTGGATACGAAAGCGGCAGGAAGAGATACAGTGAAAAGAGATCATACCGCAGACTTCATGAAGAAGGCTAGCGTAAAATATAGGAGGAATATAAGATGAGTAAAGTAAATGTTGTATATTGGTCACAGTCAGGAAATACACAGGCGATGGCAGAGGCAGTCGGTAAAGGTGCTGCAGATGCCGGCGCAGAGGTATCGGTTGTATATGTTGGAGATGCTTCTGTGAATGATTTAAAGGATTGTAAGGCTTTCGCACTCGGATGTCCGGCGATGGGCGCTGAGGTGCTTGAAGAGTCAGAGATGGATCCATTCGTAGCAGATGTGGAAAGCATCTGTGGTGGTAAGACAATTGGTCTGTTCGGTTCCTATGGATGGGGTGACGGACAGTGGATGCGCGATTGGGAAGATCGTATGAGAGGTGCCGGTGCAACGATCTCCGGTGGCGAAGGTGTCATCTGTCAGGAGACACCGGATGCAGATGCGCTTGCAGCCTGTGAGGCGCTTGGCAAGGCACTTGCAGCAGTCTAGTTTGTGTAGGCAACGAGCCAATCTCATGCCTGCATGAGATTTTGGCAACCTTCCCAAAAGTAACACAAACAATAAAAATGGTAGAACCGACGCGAGTCGTTTTCTATATAAAATCTCCGCAAAGGAAACTTTGCTCCTAGTGTAAATCCGGGCCACCGCGAAAGCGGTGGCTCGCTCTCTTTTTATGATCAGAGTTTTTGCAAGAGGCGTTTATCAAAGAATGCAGATATCGCAATTACTACGATTAAAGAAATTCTTTGAGAATATGCAGGACGCCGGATTCCCAGTACGGAGCGCAGGTGTATTTTGCAGCCTGTATCACTTCCGGTCTGGCGTTGGATACCGCGTAGCTGGTGCCGGCATTCGTAAGCATTTCGATATCATTTAAGTTGTCACCGAAGACGCACACTTCATCGGCATTCAGTCCGAAATATTCCATCAGATAGGAGATGGCGGTCCACTTGTTGGCACCGGCTGCATTACAGTCCACCCATTCTTTGCCGGCGGCTGCAACCTGTGCATGTTTTTTCCAATAAGGAATGAACTCCGGGGTACAGAGTTCCTCGCATTCGGTCGGATGGTAGATCGTAAATTTGATGATATCTTCATTCTCGATGGAAAGCACATCCGGCGTCTCACGGATATCGAATCCATAGGAGTCGCGGAGCCAGTGGAACATCCGGCTTCCGGCATCTTCTGCATATCCGTAATCCGGTGTGCCGACAAAGTAGTCGCAGCTTGGCAGCTTTTCACGCACCATCTGGCACATGCCTTTCCAGAGTTCTTCATCCATAGGAAAAGTTTTTAGGATTTTATCCGGTGTGCGGACGACGGTTCCGCCGTCAGAGATGTAATAAAGCTTGTCCGCGATCGGGGCAAAAAGCTTGCGCTCACTGACAAACTGCCGTCCCGAGCAGACAACGAAGATAAATCCCTTGTCCACGAGTGTATTGATTACGTTCATATATTCAGGGTTGATCATTAAGGTTCCGTCTTTGACGAGTGTTCCGTCAACATCGGATGCTATCAGTTTTATCATTTGTATACCTTTCTGTTTGTCTTGTTTCCGTTTAAATGTTATTGTAAAATATGCATGGTGTAGCGTCAAGGCAGGATTTGTCCTGATAAATGTTTTTAAACAAGTAACGTATGAGGAGAACTGGAAAGCTGGCTGTATGGTAGGTGCTGTTGCAGTTGTTGTCGGGGCGCTGCTTTTGCCGGGAAAAGGATCATTTATATTAAGAAAATAGGAAAACAGAGGGAGTTATTTGATTACAATTTATTGTGCGCTGTATGTGGAGGCGCAGTATCTGATACAACATTATGAATTGAAAAAGACGACAGAGAGCAGGCATTTTCAGATTTTCTTCAATGAGAAGTGGAAGATACGGCTGGTCATTACCGGTGTCGGAAAATTAAATGCAACGGTTGCAATGGCGGAGATTTCTACAATCTATCCGCCGGCGGAAGAAAATCTTATGGTTAATTACGGAAGCTGTGCGGCGGAAGGAATGCTTATGCCCGGAGAAGGTGAAGGAGGCGGAGGAACATGTGTGCCCCTTGGAAGCATCATTATGGTGAACAAGCTGACCGATGCAGAGAGCGGGCGTACCTTTTACCCGGATATGGTCTACCGACATCCGTTTGCAGAAGGGGAAGTCGTTACTTCGGCGCAGGTATATACAGCAGATGCAGGTATGCGGGATGGCGGCACAACGAAGGTGGAAGATGTTGGTTTGAATGCGCATGCTGAAGGCTCCGCAAAGGTGGAAGCTGCTGGATTGAATGCGCAGAATGAAGAGGCGATGAAGGCAGAAGTTATCGCTCCGACCGTGCATGATATGGAAGCAGCAGCTTTCTATGAAGCCGGAAATTTCTACTATGGCCCGCACCAGATGATCTTCCTGAAAGTGGTCACGGATCATGGGATTGAGAAGGATCGATTACAAAACGTCTCGAGTCAGGGGAAGGATATTGGAAATGAGAAAAATATGACAATCCATCCGGCGGCATCCGAGCGTGAACGTTTTGCCATGATCATGCAGGAGGCTGGAGCAGAGGTCGCAATATTTATCGATGGATTACATTCTTTGTTTGCATCAGAATGTTATGATAAGAAATCTGGGGGAGAGAAAATGCATGCGTCAGAAGTGCAGGATTCGCCATTGGAGACTCTTTGTGAAGATCCGATATGCGGATGGAGTATCGACGAAAATCAGCTTGCAGAAGATCTGCATTGTTCCGTCACAATGAAAGCGGAGCTTATGCAGCTTCTTAAGTACTGGCGTCTTACGGGATTTGAAGCAGATGCTTTGCTCCATAGTTATTATGAACAGGAATTGCTGCCTTGTAAGGATAAGAGAGAGGGAAGGAGATTGCTCGATGAGTTGCAGAACAAGTGGTTATAACCATGCTTTTTCCCATATTTATGTGGAGCGGGGAGTGGAAAAACATCCACGGACGAAGCAGATTCTTTCGAGGTTCCCGGACGCGCAGGTGATTGAGATCACACATTACAAGGATGTGTTTAACCGGCGCAGGCAGCAGTACGAGGCGCAGCATCGTTCGCAGAGTCTGATCCTTGCGGCGAAGACAGATCACTATTTTTATGAGGGAGCCGAGCCGTGTCAGAATTTTGGATATGATAATTTCTATTACTGCTCGACGATGATGAACTGTATTTATGATTGCAGCTACTGTTATCTGAAGGGCATGTATCCGTCGGGAAATCTGGTTGTCTTTGTCAATCTGGAGGACTATTTTGCTGAGTTGGACGTACTTCTTCAGAAGCAGTCTATGTATGTGTGCGTGTCGTACGATGCGGATCTGCTGGCGCTGGAATCATGGATGGGGTATGCATGTACATGGGCAGAGTATGCCGGGAAACATCCGAATTTAACGCTTGAGATCCGGACGAAAAGTGCAAGATGCGCAATGTGGGACGAACTTCCCCTTCTTTCCAATGTGGTGTATGCGTTTACGGTATCACCGCAGAAGATGATTGCGGCGAGCGAAAAGAATACGCCTTCTGCGCGGGCGAGGATCGAATGTGCAGCGGAAGGCATAAGACGAGGATTTCCGGTGAGACTCTGCTTTGATCCGATGCTGTATCTGCCGGGATGGGAAGTTTTGTATACGGAATTGTTTACACAGATTGATGAGGCATTCGAGAGCCGGAATTGTAACTGGAAGATGCTGGACGCAGTCAGCGTCGGAGGATTCCGTATCTCGAAGGAGTATATGAAGAAGATCAGGCGGGTGGAGAAGGAGTCGCCGGTTGTGCAGTTCCCGTATGTGAATGTGGGGGGCGTGTATCAGTATCCGCCGGAACTGCTCGCGCGGATGGAAGGCTGCGTGATGCGGGAGCTTGTGAAGCGGATGCCATCCGAACGCATTTTTTCAGAGCGGAATATTTTGTAGCGGGGCGAAAGAAGCGAAAAAAGACGAAAAAAGCCCCGCGAGGAAAAGTAAGCGGGCGGTAAGACGCGAAAAAGAAGATAAGGGTGATGAATATGGAGCGGAAGGAAAGCAAAAATCAGGAAAAACTGAAAACAGACACGCAGGCTGCAATCGTGACCGGGGCAAGCTCCGGCATCGGTCTGGCAATCGCCGGGACACTGTGTGAACTTGGGATTAAGGTGTATGGTTTTGGAAGAAACTTTGAGCGGGAGGAAGTCCGTAACCTGATTGCAGCGTATGAGGAGCAGTTGCAGCTGATCGAATGTGATCTTCTTGATACGGCAAAACTGTGTGATGCGGTCAATGCAATCCGTAAGAAGGAAACCATCAAAATTCTTGTGAATGCAGCCGGCGTGGGTTACTATGGGTTACATGAGGAACTGTCTGTGGGGCAGATCCAGACGCTGGTGCGAACAAATCTTGAGGTTCCGATGATCCTTACGAACCGGCTTCTTCGCGTGCTCAAGGAGAATCGAGGCTATATCATCAATGTATCCTCAATTACCGCAAAGAAAACGAACCCGCACGGATGTGCATACGGAGCGGTTAAGGCAGGTCTTACGAATTTCGGGGAGAGTCTGTTTGAGGAAGCAAGGAAATACGGCATCAAGGTGACAAATCTGCATCCGGATATGACGGATACGAATCTGTACCGGGATGCGGATTTTACATGCAGCAGTGACAACGGATGTGCTCTATACAGTAAAGAAGTCGCAGATGCAGTCCGTTATATTTTACAGCAGCGGGAAGGCATTGTTGTGCCGGATATTACGATACGTCCGCAATATCACAGAATTGCGCGAAAGGACAAGAAGTAACATGAGTGAGAAACAAAACGGATCTTAATTTTGATTTGACGAATCCCATCCCGATGCTTTATTCTATAAACACACAATTTAGCATACGGATGGAGGGCTCACATGACGAATTATCTCTTAATTGTAACCATCGTAATCTTTGCATGCGTTTTCTTAAGCCGCGTTTCGAACCGGCTTGGTATTCCGACGCTTCTGTTTTTTATCCTGCTTGGTATGGTATTCGGATCGGACGGTATCTTAAAGATTCCGTTTGACAATTATGCGTTTGCGGAGCAGACGTGTTCGATTGCGCTTATTTTCATTATGTTCTATGGAGGATTTGGCACGAACTGGAATCAGGCGAAGTCGGTTGCCGTCAAATCTATTCTTCTCTCGACAGTCGGGGTTGTGGTTACTTCCGGGCTGACGGGAGCATTCTGTCACTTTGCATTACAGATCGACTGGACAGAGAGTCTGCTGATCGGAGCGCTGGTCGGTTCTACCGATGCTGCATCGGTCTTTTCTATATTAAGATCCAAGAAACTGAATTTAAAATATAATACAGCTTCGCTTCTTGAGGTGGAGAGCGGCAGTAACGATCCGTGTGCGTACATGTTGACAGCAACATTTATTGCCATCGCACAGGGGCAGGCGAGCGCGGGACAGATCAGTCTGTTGATCATAAAGCAGATTGTGTTTGGTCTCTTATTTGGAGCGCTGATCGCGGCAGTGACCATCTGGCTTCTTGGCAAAGTGAAATTTACGGTTGCTGGGTTTGATACAATTTTTGTAGTGGGAATCGCACTTCTTTCCTACACGCTGCCTTCGCTTATCGGTGGCAACGGCTTCTTAAGCGCTTATATTGTCGGTATTGTGCTTGGCAATACGCAGATTCCGAACAAGCGGAATCTGGTTAATTTCTTTGATGGACTGACGGGGCTTATGCAGATGCTGATCTTCTTCCTGCTTGGTTTATTGTCCTTCCCGTCAAGACTTCCGGGCGTGATCGTTCCGGCACTTCTGATCGCGGTATGGCTGACGTTTGTGGCACGTCCTGTTGCGGTTGCGGCAGTGCTTACGCCTTTTAAAAGCAAATGGACGCAGCAGCTTCTTGTTTCTTGGTCGGGACTCAGAGGTGCGGCATCCATCGTGTTTGCGATTATGGCGGGGATGGCAATCGAGACAGAGAATGACATTTTTCATATTGTATTCATGATCGTGCTTTTTTCGATTTTGTTACAGGGATCGCTTCTGCCGTTTGTTGCAAGAAAGCTTGACATGATCGATCAGAAAGCGGATGTCATGAAGACCTTCAACGATTATTCGGATGAGGTGCCGGTTCAGTTTATTCAGCTGACGATTCCGGCAACACATGAGTGGTGCAACCAGTCGCTGAAGGATCTGACACTTCCACCGGAGACACTGATCGTGCTTCTCAAGAGAGCGGGAGAAAATATTATTCCAGACGGCAATACCGTGCTACAGGAAAAAGATGTGCTGATTCTCAGTGCAACGACGCCGGATCAGGTCGAGGGGGTTACGCTTGTTGAAATCCCGATTGCAGAGGAGAGTAAATATGCAGGTAAGCTTTTGTCGGAGATAAAAAAGAAGCAGAATGAATTGGTCATTATGATCCAGAGAGGAGAGCAGATTATTATTCCGAATGGAAATGTGCGACTGGAAGCAGGAGATCTGCTTGTGATCAATCGTTCTGTAAATTAAGAACGTTACATAGAAGAACAAAAAATACGGCGCCGTGAGGCTGCCGTATTTTTATGTAATTTGGAAAACGTAAATTGTATTGCTTACTTAATTTTAGTTAGCAGCTTTGGCCTTCTTGCCGAAGAGTTTCTTTAAGCAGCTGAATGCTACCATAACTCCAAGAACCATCAGAAGAATTGCTACGACAAACTGAAGTCCGTCAACCAATACAGTTGCGGTACCGTTTACGATGTTGGTAACCAGTGCGATGGTCTTCTGGATCAAAGCGGTAAATGTTACAACAAGCATGATGAACATTGGTGCGTAAAGTGTCCAGCCGGTTCTTCCGGTTGTCTTTAAGAATACAGATAAAGCAATCAGTACGAGTGCTGCAAGTAACTGGTTTGCAGATCCGAACAGAGGCCATACATTGTTGTATCCGCCGAGTGTCAGTAAGTATCCGAAGAACAGTGTGATCACAGTTGCAAAATACTTGTTGGTAAGAACTCTCTGCCAAGCAGGCATTTTCTCAGGATCGGTTGTGTCTCCGTAGAATAACTCCTGGAAAGACATACGTCCGATACGTGCAACAGAGTCAAGGGATGTAAGTGCAAGTGCAGATACACACATTGTCATGAATACGGTTGCAACGTGAACCGGTACACCAAGCTTCTCTAAGAATCCGGCAACACCAGAAGAGAAGATTGCGAATGGAGTTCCATCTGGCTTTGTACCACCTACAGCAACTGCACCTACAACAACTAATGCTACGATACCGAGTAATGACTCAACAACCATTGCGCCGTAACCAACCATTGGCATATCTTTCTCATTGCTGATAGTCTTGGATGAAGTTCCGGAAGAAACCAGTGAATGGAATCCGGATACGGCACCACAGGCGATTGTTACGAACAGTGTCGGGAAGAGATAACTCTTAGCGCCTGCTGCATCGACAACGCTGAATCCATTGAATGCATTTAATTGCATAGAAGGATGTGCAACAACGACACCGACAACGGCACCGATGATCATGCCGAGAAGCATGAAAGTTGTCATATAGTCACGAGGCTGCATAAGAAGCCACATTGGCATAACCGATGCAAGGAAGAGGTAAGCCATAATGATGTAGATCCATGCGCTCTTGGTTGCGTAGATCGGAAGCTTCATTCCGATTGCAAACATAACAACAAGAAGTGCGATTGCTACAACGGCACGAACGATTTCGTTCATCTTGCCGACTTTCTTCTGAATCAGACCGAAGATAACTGCCACTACGATAAAAAGCATTGAGATCGTAGCTGCGGTAGAATGTGCATAAGTTACAGCTGCGTCTAATCCTTCCACTTCAGCTCCCTTGCCTACGAAAGTACCGGCAACCATGTCGGTAAATGCGGCGATAACGAGAAGTGTGAATAACCAGCAGAATAACATAAATAATTTACGACCGGTTCTTCCGATGTACTTCTCAATGATCATACCCATTGATTTTCCTTCGTTTTTAACAGATGCATATAATGCACCGAAATCCTGTACAGCTCCGAAGAACAGACCACCGAGGATCAGCCACAGGAGTACCGGTACCCATCCGAATACGGATGCAAGGATTGGACCGGTGACAGGTCCTGCACCAGCAATTGATGAGAACTGGTGAGAGAATACAGTAAACTTGGAAGATGGTACGTAATCCTCTCCATCTTCATGTGTGTAGGCCGGTGTCTTTGCGTTTGGGTCGATTCCCCATTTGTTCGCAAGCCATCTTCCGTAGAACAGATAGCCGGCACCGAGTGCTACGATTCCGATTAATACAATAACTAAACCATTCATTGTAGTTCCGCCAATTGGCGGCTCCCTTCTTAAGATTTCAAAGAGCTGCATAAAATCAAAAGCCTTCGTCTTTATAACGAACGTTTCCGTTGTTATAAAGACGAAGGCTTTTGCTTCCGCGTTACCACTTTATTTGTCGTAGATACGACCTCTCAGTCTCATCTCAACCATCAGCCCATCACTTTGTGAAATCATAAAGTCATAACCATCAGGATGAAATAAGCTTCCGGATAACGGTGGAAAGCCGGTAGCACCTAGTGTCCAAATGGAATTCAGTGCACTGCTCGCAGAGGATGGTCTCTCGGAGGGATACACCGCTTTACACCAGCCAGCGGCTCTCTGTAGTACGACATCCGACAGATCGTATTCTGTTCTATGCATTTGGCTCTTTGTTAACAAAGAAAATAGCACCTTGATAAATATTTGTCAACTGTTTTGCTATGCAAAAAGGTTATGGTTTATATAAATAGGCAAATGAAAACCGGAGACTTTTCGACACTATTTGACAAGATGAAAACCGGAAATCGATATAATGGATGCTAGTGAAAGGAGTCCTTATGATAAAGAAGAAAATACAAAGCTGGTTATTCATCATTGCCGGTATGATTCCATTGCTTACAGGGTGTATGTCCAAAGATTTCTTGTCAGAGATGTCGTCAAACAATGTTCATGAAGCAATTACCATACAATCGTCTTTCCGGAATATGAGTGCCTTCATCGATGCCGTCCATGAAAAATATCCGGAAATTAATCTGGAGGTCATTCCATATAGTGGAGCAAATTATACAGCTTACGTTAAGGCTCAGATCGCTGCAGGCGACATGCCGGATATTTATTGCACAACTTATTATACGCCGGGACACGATGATGTCAGTGACCGATTGATCGATATGTCCGGTTATGCATTTACCGATTGTTATGCGGAAGCACGCCTTCGCGATGTCACGGATGATGGGGCAATTTATATGCTGCCAATGTATTATAATTGCATCGGTATCACTTACAATAAGACGTTATTGGAAAAACACGGATGGAAACTCCCAGATTCGTTGCAGGAACTCGAAAAACTGGCACCGAAGGTGAGAAAAGCAGGATGTCAGCTTGCACTTGACCAGGTTCAGTTTCCGGAATATGGTTTTCAGTATTTTTGCAATATCATGAGCACGAATTATCTTAACACACCGGATGGCCGCAAGTGGCAAGAACGTTTTCTGGACGGGGATACAACGATGGCAGGTACGCAAGAGCTGGTAAAGAACATGGAAATCCTTGAAAAATGGAGAAAAATCGGAATGCTGAATGGTAGCGGCAATTCGAAGAGTGATGAAGAAACCCGCCGTAAGATGGCGGAGGGAAATACTCTTTTTATGCTTGGCAGTTCGAATCTATTTAAGGATGAAGAAACGGAGGACGAGTTTGGTCTGATGCCGTATTTGTCGGAGGATGGAACACAAAATGCTTTTATCATGAATGTGTCCCGCTACATCGGCTTGAACAAGCACCTGAAGGATAAAGGAAACGAGCAGAAGCTTGAAGATGCACTCCATGTGATGGAAGTGCTGTCAACCGTGAAGGGAATGAAGGCACTCAACCAGTCTTATGCCAATACATCGCTTTTGCCACTCAAGGATTATGTGGTTGAAAGTGAAGGATATTATGCGGACATCGAGGACAAACTCAATGCCGGGGTAATGGCTCCGTTCATATATGACGGTTGGGAAAATCTTATTGTTGCAACCGGAAGAGGGATGCTTTCTTTTATCCGTGGGGATTCCGGACTGCGGGAGGTCGTGCAGACATTTGATGAAAATCAGCATTTGATCGTAGATAATTCAGTGGCTGCTTACACAAAGGTCACGGAGAAACTGGACACGAGCGCATGTGCCAAAGCAATCGGAATCTGTTTTGCGAAAGCGAGTGGAGCAGATCTGGCTTTAATATCAAAAAATAAGTGGTATAAGCTGACAAAAGCCAAGGATCTGAATTTTGAAGGTGTCAGTGGAGCTCTTTATCCGCTTCCGGTGACGGATCAGGAAATCACATCGATTCTGCCGACAGGCTGGACCGGCAACATTGAAACCGTAACATTGAGTGGAAAACGAATACTGCAATTGGCTGAGACGGGATATGACCGTAATGGAGATGGAAAGACATTTCCGTATGAGCTGGTTATGCCGGAGAAACTGGAACTCGATGAGAAGGGCATATATACTGTGGCGATATGTGGAGTGACGGAAGAGGTCGCCGAAGAAGGAAAACTGACGGACACCGGAATACTTGGACTTACAGCTGCACAGGAATATTTTAGGCAATTCGACGCATTGGCATTAGAGGATATTGTTTGGGATTAGCAGGGAATGGATATGCAAAGTTTTTGGAAAGGAAAAATCGTAAATTCTCAAATCGTTAAAATCGTTTTTGTATTTGTCATCATTGTAGTTTTCAGTGTCTGGATTTTTTTTGAAGTGTACCATAAGTATATTGACCAGATTTTGTACGAGGAACGGCTCAGCCAGATGAAAGTTGTAACTTCGCAGCTTTTTGAGGGAATTGAAGGCATGATGGATAATCGCTGGGAGACGGTTGTATCCCAAAGTAATCGATTGGATGATATTGAAGTCACCAATATTCTGGAACTATCGGAGTTTATGATGAAGCAGAGCCGGATCAATGAGTTTGAGGAAAAAAGCCAGAGACTGATTGCGGTGGATGACCTGGGGCGGTATTATACGCAGCAGGGATTGCAGGGAAACTTGACCGAGATGGACGTATTGATTGAGCAGCCGGATCAGGTCAGTTTTGTATCCAATACCGTAACGACGAACAGGACAGAAATTGTTTTCCTGAAAAAAGTAAAGCAGCCGATTCATATCAATGATGGCAGTCGGACGGTTTTGATTAAATATTATGGAATTGCACAGGATATGCGGGTATTTAATCCCTATTTTGAATGTAATGCTTACAAAGGAAACAATACGGTATACGTTGTGGATTACAATGGTCTGAAGATTTTCAATAGCCAGTCCGATGAAGTGTTACATGGGTATAATACATTTACCGTACTTGAAAACATGAAGTATCTGCATGGAAGTTCGTTTGAGCAGGCAAAGCAGATACTTTCTGAAAATTGCATTTCTTATTCCAATGCGATACTGGATGGAGTTGAGTATTATTATTCTTTGTATCAGATGGAAGATTCCGAATGGACGTTGCTTTTTTTAGTGCCATCTTCTTACGTGGCACAAAATACAGTAAAGCTTGTGAATCTGACCGTACTGATCGTTTTAATTTTTGCCATCATTCTTGTCACGATCAGTGCGATGGCGATTTTTGCAACGATGCGCCGCCTGCAAAAGGAAGCCGTGGAGGCGGAGCGAAGAACCAATGACAAATTGGCACTCATCAACGAGCAGCTTGATCAGAAGAATGCGGATTTGTCCAAAGCGGTACAGGTTGCAGAGAATGCATTTGAGGTTGCAGAGAATGCAAACCATGCCAAAAGTGATTTCCTTGCAAATATGTCACACGATATCCGCACACCGATGAATGCCATCATGGGGATGACAACATTGATTGAGCGTGATGCACAATTACCGGACAAGGTACGTGAATATACAAAGAAGATTCAATGTTCCAGCCGGCATTTGTTGGGGATTATTAATGACGTCCTTGACATGAGCAAGATTGAGAGCGGTAAAACCATCATAAATGTCGGAGAATTTTATCTGCCGGAACTTTTAGAACAGATGGATGCAGCTTTCCGTCCGCAGACGGATGCAAAGAAACAGAAATTTGAAATCATGATACAAAACCTGGAACACAAATGGCTTCTGGGGGATAGCATGCGTCTTCTCCAAATACTGAATAACCTGCTATCGAATGCATACAAATACACACCGGTCGGTGGAACCATTTGCATTGAGGTGCAGGAGATGGAGCAGTCGTCGTCATCTTATGCGAAGCTGTGTTTTAAGGTAATGGATAACGGAATTGGAATGAGCAGGGAATTTCTTGCCCAAATATATGACTCATTTACGCGGGAGGAACGTTCCGTTACAAATACGATTCAGGGTACGGGACTTGGTATGTCAATCGTTAAAAGTCTTGTAGACCTTATGGGTGGCAGCATTGATGTGGAAAGTATGCAGGGGAAGGGCACTTGCTTTGAATTGATACTGGATTTCCGGATCCCTGAAAGATCTGTCGAAGATTGCAGTAAGCAGGAGGAGAAAGAAGAAACGGATACGTCGCAATTGAAAGGAATGCATTTTTTGTGCGCAGAGGATAATGAACTGAATGCGGAAATCCTGAAAGAACTTTTACATATGGAAGGTGCGGAGTGTGTGATCTGTCCGAATGGACGAACGGTGGTGGAAAACTTTGAGAAGTCGGCTCCGGGCGACTATGATATGATTCTGATGGATGTGCAGATGCCTGTCATGAATGGTTATGAAGCGACCAAAGCAATTCGAAAAGGAAAACATCCGCTTGCCAGAACCATTCCGATCATCGCCATGACGGCCAATGCGTTCTCGGAAGATGTGCAAAAATCCTTAAGCGCCGGAATGAATGCGCATATCTCGAAACCGATGGATATGAAAAAACTTGCGCGTGTGGTGCAAAAGGAACGCATGCAATTCAGCAGTAAGTTTTTAAAGCCGACGGATTTTGAACGATTTCAATGACCGGATGTTTTTTCAGAGTTACGGCATCGAACCATACGATTATTTTGTTCAGGAAAATTTGCAAGTCAGCTTCTGGCTCTATTTCAGATAGACAGCTACAATTTGTTTTTGCCACGCTATTAGCGGGCAGAATGGAACCCAGAAGCAGTTGCAAATTTATCCTTCAAAAATAAGTATGGCTCCGATGCCTGTAGCATGAAAAGGTTGGTCATTGAAATCATGCAAAGTCCTGTTGGTCGAATACGCTTGCTGCTAATTTCTTTTTTTATATTTTGGCATCCGGTATCGTCCGCTTTAGAAAGCCAATCGGATCACGGCAAAACCGAATTTGCAAGTCGTTCATGCTGAAATAAGTGTAATTCGCGCACATAAAGTCACAAAGAGTCGAAAGCGTGGTATCATTTTTATAAACAAATAAGGAGGTATTGCTTATGAAGATATGGAAGAAATTAGGTTGTGGTTTTGTTATGTTTGGATTGCTGCTTGTGATCGGTCTGTGGAGTACGGATACGGCTTATGCAATCGGCAAGGGATTTGAGATCAACAAAGATACAAACACGGCAACTTACACGGTTACCGATGCAAAGAAAGCTACCGTTAAATTTGGTGATACGTTTACAACAGGGGATATTACAGTTGGTGATGGATTGACTAATTTTACGGTAAAAAATGACACTGATACGGTTCTTCAGATTGGTATATCTGTTGTTGCGGAGAGTCCGGTCGTTATGACCTGGTCGGAATCAAGTACCGGTCCGCTGCTGATCAGCCAGACAATCAACAGTTATACGCAGCCTGTTTTTACCGGAAAGCTTGTGTATCCGGGAAAATCAGTTACGGTGGATTATTACTATGATGTTCGTGAAAATAGTAGTGTGACCAAGCTGCCAAGACTTAAAGTTATTTCATATATCACACCTCGTTCGGATGTTGCTGTATATGATTATACCATGAAGAAAGCTCCTAAGATTGAAGTAACCAAGATGTCAGCAGATCAGGTTGGTATTCAGGTAGATGTTAACAATGGTGGTGCCGGTGTTCGTGGTGTTTCTAAGATTTATGTCTACAAGGGCTCCAAGAAGATTAAGACATTTACAAGTAGTGCGAAGGATCTGTATACATTTACCTATAAGGCAAAAGGCGCCGGATCTGCAAAGTATAAGGCTAAGGTAGTAATGAAGGCCAATAAGAAAGATGCCAAGACCAGCAAGGAAGTTTCGCCGGTTAAGAATATCTGGAAGCAGAAGGTCAGCAAGAAACTCAGTGACTATGAAAGCGATGATATCGAGCTTGTGATCGAATCTCTTTCTTACAGTGGAAATACTTTGGTTGTCAAGGGATATACCGTAAATACCATGGGAGTAGACATGGCTTTCCCGACATTTGCAAGAGCCGGATATCCTGGAAAACAGTTGTTTGCGTATTACACACCGACGAACAAAGTGATCAAGAAGGGAATTCATAAGTACACATTCAAAGTTAAAAATGTACCTGTCGTAGATTTACGGCATTGCGGTATTACAACAGCATAAAATTGCTAACTGTTTTTACCTGTTTCAGTGATGTCTTATATGTGGCATCATTGAAGCAGGTTTTTTTGTTGACTTTCGCTGGAAAAGTCATCAATATGATATTAGAAAATACGTTTTGAAAGGAACCCGCACAATGGGATGAATAAGCGATGACAGATCATAAGAAAAATGCGATTTTAATTGTCAGCTTCGGAACAACCTATCCGAAGACGAGAGAAAAGAATATTTCTGCAATCCGACGACTGGTCGGGAATGTGTATCCGGATTGGACGGTGACGGAGGCTTTTTCCAGTAAGATTGTGCGGGCGGCAATGAAGAAGAATGAGGGAATCGAGGCATGGAGTCCGCAGGAAGCACTTGCGAATCTGAAGGAGCAGGGATATACGCATGTGGCGGTATTCCCAACGCATATTATCGATGGAATAGAAAACCATAATTTAAAACTGGCTGTCGAGGAGCACCGGACGGATTTCGTGCAGATTGAAGTGGCGGATGCGCTGCTTGGAAAGCCACAGGATTATGTTGATGTGGCGAATGCCTTGTGGATATCGCTCAAGGATGAGGCTGGCAATGCACCGTTGGTGTTTATGGGACACGGAACCGAGCATATGGCGGACAGCAGCTATGCCATTATGGAAAATGCGTTGCGTGCGTGTGCAAGTCATCCGATTTATATTGCCACGGTAGAAGGGAGGATCACGATCGAGGATGTGATTCGCCGGATGAAAGAAGAGTTGGCGCGAGCAGAACAGAAACACGTGGTCGTGACGCCGTTTATGCTGGTTGCCGGCGATTATGCCAACAATGATATGGCGGGAGAAGAAGATTCTTTTTATAGCAAATTAAAAGAGGCCGGTTATGAGCCAGAGTGCATGATTCGGGGAATTGGAGAGTATCCTGCGGTGCGTGATGTGTATCTGGCACATCTTAGAGCGGTGATGGAACGTTTTGAAGATGAAATTGCGCAACAGGCCGGAAGCCTGTATGGTATCGGTGTGGGGCCGGGAGAGCCGGAACTTATAACGATCAAGGCGATTCAGACCGTTCGAAAATGTGATGTGATCGTGCTTCCGGCAGTATCGAAGGAAGAATGTTATGCTTACCGGATTGTGCATGAGGTATGTCCGGAGGTTGAGGAGAAATCATTGATCTGTATGCCTTTCCCGATGATAAAGGATGCGCAGAAATTAGAGTTGGCGCATGAGAAAAGTTATCAGGCAATTGAGGATTATCTGAAGCGGGGAAAGAAAGTCGGGATGCTGACGATCGGCGATCCGAGTGTGTATTCGACTTATATGTATATGCATCATCGTGCGGTGGATGCGGGATGGGAAGCTTACATGATCAGTGGTGTGCCATCCTTTTGTGCGGCAGCCGGCAGGCTTGGTATTTCTCTTGGCGAGAAAAGCGAGGAGATTCATATTATTCCTGCGTCTTACGATGTGCGAAAGACGTTTCAATACGATGGCACCTGTATCTATATGAAGTCCGGTAAGCGTCTGGCAGAATTGCTGAAAGCATTGCGGGAGCAGCAGGATGCGGGACGAAATATTCAAGTGTATGGAGTGACAAATTGCGGAATGGAAAATGAGCGCGTGTATCGGGGAATTGATGAGCTGGAATCGGCGGAGGGGTATCTGACCACTGTAATTACAAAAATGACTGTTCATTAGAGTTTCTAAGTGCAAATGAAAAATTCCAACTATTTTAACGTATATGGACGAGAAAGAGGTGACATGCCATAATATGAGCCTGTTTAAAAAGAAACCAATTGTTAAAACATATGATAAAGCAAACCTGAAACCTGTCATTCGGGCAAGCATCTGCACCGGTGAGCAGGTCGCCGGTTTTTTGAATATTCATACCGGTAAGTTTGAGGATGTGATGCTGCTCAAAACGGAGATGGATCTGGAACAGTTTAAGTCTATGTATGGAATTGACGGTGAAATAGAGAAGATCTATTAATGGGAAAAAGCGATATTACATCGCTTTTTCCTGAATGGAGCCATCTTTTGATCCGGTCATAGAGTAGGGATCAAGAACGGCATTTAACTCTTTTTCTTTCATCAGGTGATATTTTAAAACGAGAGTTTTGACGGGCACATTATTTGCAAGAGATTCTTTGGCAAGTTTGACCGCTTTCTTGTAGCCGATGTACGGACACAGCGCAGTGGTAATGCCGACGCTCGCGTCAAGGAGTTCTTTGCAGCGCTCGCGGTTTGCGGTAATTCCAAGAATACAGTTGTCGACCAGTGTATCGACGGCATGGGTCAGAGTGGTGATCGAGTCAAACAGATTATAGAATATGACCGGTTCGAAAGCATTCAGTTCCATCTGACCGGCTTCGGCAGCCATGGTAATCGTGGTATCGTGCCCGATGATGTGAAATGCGACCTGGGAAACAACTTCAGGGATGACCGGATTGACTTTGCCGGGCATGATGGAAGAACCATTCTGCATTGCAGGAAGTGTGATCTCGCCGAAACCGGCCTTCGGGCCGCTGGCAAGGATACGCAGGTCGTTGCACATTTTGGAGAGATTGACGGCACATGCTTTCAGGCAGGAAGATACACGGACAAAGCCATCCAGATTTTCGGTTGCATCAAACAGATCATCTGCCTGTGTCAGCGGGTAACCGGTGATACGGGCGAGGCTCGGTACAATATTGGCAAGATAGAAGGAAGAGGTGTTGATTGCGGTTCCAATCGCAGTGGCTCCCATGTTGACGGTATACATTTCGGAACGGATTTTCATGAGACGGTCGCGATCGCGAGATATCATGGTCGCATATGCGTGAAACGACTGTCCGAGACGCATCGGAACAGCATCTTCGAGCTGGGTGCGGCCGATTTTGATCACATCATCAAATTCATCGGCTTTCTGATAGAGGGCATTGGATAATCGGAGGAGACTTTTGTCCAGAGGTTTTAAGAGATCGAGGACGGTTAATTTACCGGCAGTCGGGATGACATCGTTGGTGGACTGGGCCATATTGACATGATCATTTGGGTGAACGATGGTGTAATCGCCTTTTTTCCCACAAAGCATTTCAATCGCACGGTTGGCAATGACTTCATTCATGTTCATGTTTGCGCTGGTTCCGGCGCCGCCCTGAATCCCGTCTACGATAAATTCCTGGTCAAACATTCCGCAGACGACTTCATTGGCAGCGGATTCGATTGCATAAGAGATTTCGGGCTTTAATTTTCCTGCTTTACGGTTGGTAATGGCAGCTGCCCGCTTGATCCGCGCGAGATTCTTGATAAAAACGGGGTGAAGTTTCGTGCCGGTGATCGGGAAATTTTCCCTGGCGCGTAGGGACTGAACACCGTAGTAGGCTTTTTCGGGTATTTCCATTTCTCCGATGGAATCAGATTCCAAACGTGTATATTCTTTCATAATAGGTAACCTCCTTGCTTATGATGAACAGATGAAACTTATGCTGAGCATACCGCTCGCGCGCGAAAGTGTGCGGCAAGCGCACACTTTATTGTTTTGCGATGGGACGAGAATAGCACTACTGTGGACAAAGGTAAATACCTTAAGTGATATTTCAAAAAAGTGCCTGATTATGGAGAGCGAAACCTAAATAAATTAGGAAATATGGGGAGAAACATAATATAATAAGGCACTGGCATTATAAAGATATTTGTGATACAATTCGTTTAAATAAATGAAAAAGAGTAAGAGAAGGACAAAGATGTCGCAGACACGGAGTTCTTCTCTTTTTTGATGCACGCAGTAAAGCAAGCCGGATTTAAAAATGCGAAAAGCGCAAGAAAAAATCAAAGCCGGCGTTGCCAGAGGGAGAGGAGCCGATGCAAAAATGAGAAAGCTAGATAAAATCGATTTGAAGATCATACAGATTCTGCAAAAGAATGCACGAACGCCTCTCAAGGAGATTGCGGCGCAGGTGTTCTTATCGTCGCCATCGGTATCGGCGAGAATCGAAAAGCTGGAGCAGGAAGGTGTGATAACCGGGTATACGGCAAAAGTGAATCCATTGTATCTCAATTATCATATTAAAGCGTTTATCAATCTGGAAGTGGAACCTCTTCAAAAGACTGTGTTTTATCCGTTTATCGAGGCGATTCCGAATGTGGTGGAGTGCAATTGTGTGACCGGAGATTATTCTATGCTCATTGAGACTTTGTTTGAAAGTACCGCGCAACTGGATCATTTTATCAATGAATTGCAGCAGTTCGGACGGACCAAGACACAGATTGTGTTCTCGACTTCGGTGGAGCAGAGAGAGGTTCCGGTTCGATTGGAAGAAAATTAAAACTTTTTGAGCAGGTTAGGACAATATATCTATGTAAGGGCAAATCCCTTAAATCGATTTAAGAGAAAAGGAAAGAGGATGAAGGCTTTGTACAGAAGCGCAGATCCGCAGGAGCAGGCATTCCTGAAGCTGCAGCTGAAATAAAAAGTGAATAAGTGGTTGACTGATTCATACAGCAGTAAGAGGCATTGAAATCAAAAGTAAAAGCGTGTAAAATGGAGTCAAAAGATGATGCTTGCTGCGGAGGGAATCTTATGGGCATAACCGGTGTAAATAACAATTTTCAGACATATGGATACACAGATCAATTCAATATGGGAAAACCGGGCGTTTCCGATGATATGCCCGATGGAATGAAGACGAATGCGGACTCTGTCGATGGAAAAGATGGTGGAACCGGAAAAAACGATGCAACCGGCAAAGGTGCGGATTCCGTTGATGAGAAAGATGGCGGGAAAAAGGAATGTCAGACCTGCAAGAACCGCAAATATATTGATGGTTCGGATGAGGCAAATGTATCGTTTAAGAATGCGGCGCACGTTTCACCGGAAGCTGCAGGGGCTGCGGTGCGCGCGCATGAGGGTCAGCATGTATCCAATGCATACAGTAAAGCAGCTGAGAAGGATGGAAAGGTCATTTCTGCTTCCGTCCGAATCCACACGGCAATCTGTCCGGAGTGCGGTCGTTCGTATGTGTCCGGCGGCGTGACCGATACACAGATCAAGTATTATAATGAGAGTAATCCGTATCAGCAGGATCTGAAAGCAACGGACGGAATGAAAGCCAGAGGCGAACGGGTGGATTTAGGCGTGTAGATGCATGACCGAATTGACAGGGACAGGAACCAAAAAGGACTACGAGGATGCAAGCAGAGAGAGAGTTAAGAGAACAATTAAGAAATATCGATCACAAGAGTTATCCGCTCTATAAATCACTGAAGGGAAGTTATCGTTTTACCAAATACATTCTGCATATCGATCATGTGCAGGGGGATCCGTTTGCGGCACCGTCCGATGTGCGCATCGTGGTAGATGCAAAAGCAGCGGGGTTCTCGGAATTTGCGAGAAAGGATTCGCTGACGAGAGAGGCGTTGGCGGATGTACTGTTGCGGGAGTTTGAAAAGCAGATCCATCAATTTACATTTAAAGCCAGAGGTTCGGGCAAAAGCGGTCTGATTTCTATATCCCATCCGGGTCAGGAAGTGTTAAGACATACGGCCTGTGAGGTTGGTACGAAAGAAATTACGATGCGTTTTTCCATTGGATTTCCGGCAAATGGCAGAACCATTAACGCCAAAGAACTGGATAAAATTTTATTTGATTATCTTCCGGTGTGCGTAGAGCGTGCGTTATATTATCAGAATCTGGATGCAAAAAGCGTCCGGGCTGCGATTGACCTAGCGGAGGATCAGCAGGCAATCCGCGGGCAATTACAGGAGATGGGACTTGTGGCATTTGTCGCAAATGGATCGGTTTTGCCGAGAGAGAGCGGAATCTCGTCCCGCCCGATGAAGGGAGCCAAGGAATTTGTCTCTCCGGAGTCTTTGGAAGTCACCATGGAGCTTCCGCATAAGGGAACCATCCGTGGCATGGGGATCCGAAAAGGTATTACGCTGATCGTCGGTGGAGGCTATCATGGCAAGTCCACGATTCTTACTGCTTTGGAACTCGGTGTGTATAATCATATCGCCGGCGATGGCAGGGAGTATGTGATCGCTGATGAGACTGCGGTCAAGCTTCGCTCCGAGGATGGCCGGTTCATTAAGAATGTGGATATCTCCATGTTTATCAATGACCTTCCGAGCAAAACGGATACGCATGATTTCTCAACGAAAGATGCCAGCGGAAGCACGTCGCAGGCGGCGGGAATCGTGGAAAACATCGAAGCCGGAAGCCATCTGTTTCTGTTGGATGAAGATACTTCGGCGACAAATTTTATGGTGCGTGATGCTTTCATGCAGAAAGTGGTCAGCCCGGACAAGGAGCCGATCACACCTTTTCTCTCAAGAGCAAGGGACTTGTATGAGAATCTTGGAATTTCAACCATTCTTGTTGCCGGAAGTTCGGGAGCGTTCTTCCATATTGCAGATACCGTCATTCAGATGGACTGCTACGAACCGGTTGATATCACCGATCAGGCAAAGGCTCTCTGTGAAGAATTCCCGATTATGGAGGAAAAAGCGAAACCGTTCGTAATACCACAGAGTCATCGCATTATGGAAAAGGACAGGGACGGTGCGACAAAACGCCGCGATTATCGCAGCGGAGCAGTAAGGAAGAATGCGCCGGAGCAGCTGAAATTAAAACGGTTGGGAGCGGACAGCTTCGCGATCGGGAAGCAGACCGTAGATCTGCGCTATCAGGAGCAGCTGATCGACGGCGAACAGACAGCGGCGCTTGGTTTACTGCTGAAATATGCTGTGGAGCATCTGGTGGATGGAAAAAGAACGATCACAGAAATTGTAGAGCTGCTGCAGAAGAAACTGGATGAAGAGGGCATGCAGGCCGTGGCGGAGCGCGGAGAGATCTCCGGAGGGTATGTTGTCCCGCGGAAGCAGGAAATCTATGCATGCTTTAACCGTTATCGGGTATAGGAAGAATATTTTAAGGACATCGGTACATATTGTATGGATGTCCTTTTTATATATAAAAGTTACTAAAACGCATGTCAAGAGCAGACGGTTCTGCCGCCTGTTTTGAGATGGAATATTACCTATTCTGGAAGGCGTCCTTCGTACATAATACTTAGTTCTTCATAGACCGCTCCCCAGTTTCGGATTGTGGAAGTCCACTTTTGGGTTGAGAGAATATCCAAAGGAGCATTTTATAAAGTTTAGTAATATGGGGCAGGCAATACAAGAGTAATCTTATGTGATTTGTTAAATAAAAGAAAACTATGAAAAATGCTGGTGTTGAAAAATAATAAATTGTTGTATTATGATGTTGATAATAAAATATGGAGGTGTATCATGAAAGCACATAAATATTGGT